>Ga0154912_116_pt2 | contig 32715 bp, 34 predicted proteins | sample RifCSPhighO2_01_FD_105881 | JGI IMG/M metagenome (GOLD analysis project Ga0154912, IMG submission 105881) | Caulobacterales bacterium RIFCSPHIGHO2_01_FULL_70_19 | reverse complement strand
CGCCCGCCCCCAACTCCGAAGAAGACATCGAGGACGCCTTCGAAACCGCGTCGACGCGGCTGGAGCAGGAAGCCGACGCCATCCTCATGCGCGACGAGATGCGCTCGCTGGGCGTCCGGCCGCTGCGCCGGGCGCTGCGCGAGGATGCGGGGCTCGTCGGCGACTGGGGCCGCGAGCGGGCGCGACGCCTGCGCGGCGCGGTCGAGGAGGAGCCGGTGCGGGCGTCCGTCTACGCGCTGGGGCTGGGCGTCCTCATCGGCCTGCTGATCTCGCGCTAGGACGGGCCCGTCGCGGGGCGGGCGATCGGCGCCCGCTCCATCGCCGCGTCCGAGACGAACGGGTTGCTGCGCCGCTCCGCCCCGAAGGTCGAGCTCGGCCCGTGTCCCGGCACGAAGACGACGTCGTCGCCCAGCGGCCAGAGCTTCGTGACGATGGCGTTCAGCAGGCTGGCGTGGTCGCTGCGCGGGAAGTCGGTCCGCCCGATCGAGCCCTGGAACAGCACGTCGCCGACCTGGGCGAAGCGCGCCTCGCGGTTGAAGAAGATCACGTGCCCCGGCGTGTGCCCGGGGCAGTGGTAAACCTCCCACCTGGTCTCGCCGAGGCTCAGCCGGTCGCCGTCGGCCAACCAGCGGGTGGGCGTGAAGGACCGCGCCTCCGGCAGGCCGTACATCTGGCCCTGGGCCGGGATGCCGTCGATCCAGAACTGGTCGTCCGGATGCGGGCCGATGATGTCGAGGCCGGTCTTTTCCTGCATCTCAGCGGCGCCGCCGGCGTGGTCGAGGTGGCCATGGGTGATCCAGATGGCCTCCAGCGTCAGACCCTGCTTCGCCGCCGCCGCCAGCAGGGCGTCGACGGAGGCGCCCGGATCGATGATCGCCGCCTTCAGCGTCTTGCGGCACCAGACGAGGGTGCAGTTCTGCTGCAGGGGGGTGACCGGGAAGACGGCGACGCCGATGGGGGGAGGGGACTGGCTCATCGCCGCTGGATAGCCGAGGCGGAGCCGCGCCGAAACCGCCGCCGCTCACGTTGACCTTTCGGGCGGTGATCGACATAAGGGCGGGCTTCAAAGGCGCCGCCTCGCAAGGGCGGCCCTTATTGCTTTTCCCACACCGCGCGCGTCAGCCTGCCGGACGCCGCCCCAGAGCGTCAGAATCCCGACCATGCAAGTCGTCGAAAAGTCCTCCGAAGGCCTGAGCCGCGTGATCGCGGTGACCATTCCCGCCGCCGAGCTGAACGAGAAGCTGGACGCTCGCCTCAAGGAAGTGGCGCCGCAGATCAAGCTGAAGGGCTTCCGTCCGGGCAAGGTGCCGGTGGCGCACGTGAAGAAGACCTTCGGTCGCGACCTGATGGGCGAGATCGTCAATGCGGCGCTGAACGAGACCAGCCAGAAGGCGCTGGACGAGGTCAAGGTGCGCCCCGCCGCCCCGGCCGAGATGAAGCTGACCTCGGACATGGACAAGGTCCTGACCGGCGGCGAGGACCTCGCCTACGAGATGGAGCTCGAGGTGATGCCGGACTTCACCCCGGTGGATCCGAAGACGCTGAAGCTGAACCGTCCGACCTACGAGGCTTCGGACGCGGACCTGGACGAGGCGCTCAAGGAGCTGGCCGGGCAGGCGAAGACCTACGAGGACAAGAAGGGCAAGACCGTCAAGGCCGCCGACGGCGACCAGCTGACCATCGACTTCGTCGGCAAGATCGACGGCGAGGCGTTCGAGGGCGGCTCGGCCACGGACGCCGATCTGGTGATCGGCTCCAACCGCTTCATCCCGGGCTTCGAGGAGCAGCTGAAGGGCGTGAAGGTCGGCGAGGAGAAGACCGTCGAGGTCACCTTCCCGGAGGACTACCAGGCGAAGCACCTCGCCGGTAAGGCCGCGACCTTCGACGTCACGGTCAAGGCCATCAAGGCCGAGGCCGAAACCAAGGTCGACGACGACTTCGCCAAGCGCATCGGCATCGAGTCGCTGGACAAGCTGAAGGAGCTGCTGCGCCAGAACCTGAACCAGCAGTACACCGGAGCCGCCCGCTTCAAGCTGAAGCGCGCCCTGCTGGACGAGCTGGACAAGGCCCACGACTTCCCGCTGCCGCCGAAGATGGTCGAGGCCGAATTCGACGGCATCTGGCAGCAGGTGCAGGCCGACAAGGACGCCGGCCGCCTGCCGCCGGAAGACGCCAAGAAGTCCGAGAAGAAGCTGAAGGAAGAGTACCGCAAGATCGCCGAGCGCCGCGTGCGCCTCGGTCTGGTGCTGGCCGAGATCGGCCGGGCCAACAACGTGCAGGTCACCGACCAGGAGCTGAACCAGGCGATCATGAATGAGGCCCGCAACTATCCGGGCCAGGAACGCCAGGTGCTGGACTTCTACCGCCAGAACCCCAACGCCGCCGCCCAGATGCGCGCGCCGATCTACGAGGAGAAGGTCTGCGACCTGATCTTCAACATCGCCGAGGTGACCGACACCCCGATCACCCGGGAAGAGCTGCTCAAGGACGAGGACGAGGTCTGAGCCTTCCGTCCCGCCGGCAAGTAAAGGGGCCGTCACCGATCGGTGGCGGCCCTTTTCCTTGCGTGATAGCATTGCGGCGTTCGTGCAGCGAAAGGTTGTGGGTGTCGCATGGGTGTTCTGACCGCCGTCCTGGCCCTCGCTCTCGCAACACCCGGCCAGACGGCGCCGGTGGATCCCGCCGGGCAGGTTCAGGTCCAGACTGAGGCCCAGACCCAGACCCAGGCTCCCGTCCGGCTGGAGGATATCGTCGTCGACCACCGGCGGCTCGAGGAGACGGTGCGCGACTTCGTCGGGGAAGTGGGGGCGCCGCCGCCGCGGCGGGGACTGGCCCGCTGGACAGGCGAACTCTGCGTCGGCGCCGTCAACGTGCGGCGGGATGTCGGCCAGGCCGTGGTGGATCGCGTCTCCGAGGTTGCCCTCGATCTGGGGCTTGAGATCGGCGAGCCGGGCTGCACCCCCAATGTGGTGATCGTCTTCACCGCCGACTCGACCGCCCTCGCCGACGCCATGGTCGAGGAGAACCGGCGCGCCTTCCGCCTGGGGATCGGCGGCCTCGACAGGGGCAACCCCGCCCTGCGCGACTTCCGCACCGTGGACCGGCCCGTGCGCTGGTGGCACGTCAGCGTGCCGGTCAACTCCGACAACGGGACGATCGCCGTCCGGCTTCCGGGGGACGTGGACAACCGGGGCAATCCCTCGGCGCCGACGATCGCGGTGTTCGCCGCCTCGCGCCTGAACAGCCAGATCCGCGACGACCTGAACAAGGTGATGATCGTCGTCGACGTCGACGGGCTGCAAGGGATCAACCTCGCCCAGCTGGCCGACTACCTCGCCTTCGTCTCGCTGGCCCAGGTCGACCCGGACGGAGATACGGCCGGCTGGGATACGGTGCTGAACCTGTTCGACGCGCCGACCGCCGTCGACGGCCTGACCGAGTGGGACCGGACCTATCTCACCTCCCTCTACCGCGTGCAGGGCGGGCCCGTCCGGCGGATCAATCCGCAGTCCCAGGCCAGCGTCATGGCCAACGACATGGCCCGACGCTGGCGGGCGCAGCAGACGGAGGCGGAGGCGGAGGGCGACTGATCGCGGTCCCCGCCTTGCGTCGCGGCGCGCGCGACGCGATATCTCGGGCAAGGGCCGGCGACCGGATGAGTCGTGGCCGCAGCATCCCGAGAAGGCCTGAATGCGCGATCCGATCGACTATCTGAACATGAACCTCGTCCCCATGGTGGTGGAGCAGTCCAGCCGGGGCGAGCGGGCCTTCGACATCTTCTCGCGCCTGCTGCGCGAGCGGATCATCTTCCTGACCGGGCCCTTCGAGGACGGCATGGCCTCGCTGATCTGCGCCCAGCTGCTGTTCCTCGAGTCGGAGAACCCGAAGAAGGAAATCAGCATGTACATCAACAGCCCGGGCGGACAGGTCCACTCGGCGCTCGCGATCTACGACACCATGCAATACATCCGCTCGCCGGTCTCGACGGTGTGCATGGGCATGGCCGCCTCGGCCGGTTCGCTGATCCTCACCGCCGGCGCCGCCGGCCAGCGGGTGGCCCTGCCGAACGCCCGGGTCATGGTGCACCAGCCCTCGGGCGGCTTCCGGGGCCAGGCGTCGGACATCGAGCGCCATGCCGAGGATATACGCTACACCAAGCGGCGGCTGAACGAGATCTACGTGCACCACACCGGCCGCACCTACGAGGAGGTCGAGAAGACCCTCGACCGCGACCACTTCATGAACGCGGAGGAGGCCAGGGCCTGGGGCATCGTCGACCACGTCTACGATCGCCGCGAGCAGGCGGACTCGGACGGGGTGAAGACCCCCGGCGCCTGAGCCGGCCCCGACATTGAACGGCGGAAAAGGCGCGCCCCGGGGGCGCGCCTTTTCTCGTTGTGCTATCAGGCGGCGATGCAGACGCGTGACACCCGCGGAACCGTCGAGGTCGACGGCGACGTCTATCACTGGGAGCTTCGCCGCCAGCCGCGGCCGACCTCGGGCGGCCGGTGGGAGGGCATCGCCGTGACGCTGCGGCTGCAGGACTTCCGGCGCGAGGCCGTGGTCCAGTTTCCGCCGCCGCTCCGTCCCAACGGCCGTCCGGACGTCGAGAAGCAGTTCGTCAACGTGGAGCATGTGCGCAACGCCGTGGCGGCGGTGATCGAGGCCGGCTGGAATCCGACCTCCCGCGGCAAGCCGGTCGCCTTCGACGTCGACGCAGAGGGGCGCTGAGAGCTACGGCCGGCCGGTGAAGACCCGGAAGCCGGGCTGGTCCGCAATCGCCAGCATCTCCGTGTCGCCCGAGGTGTCCCCGTAGGCCGCCGCCAGCCGCACGTCGTCGCCGTAGGCCGCGCACAGACGCCGCACCTTCTCCTCGCCGCGACAATTGGGCCCGGCGAAGGCGCCGGTGACGCGGTCGTCGGCGTCGAACACCAGCGGCGTGCCGAGCAGGGCCTCGGCTCCCAGACGACGCGCGAATGGGGCGACGGTGGTCTCCGGACTGGCGGTCACGATCACACGATGCGCGCCCCGCTCGCCCCAGTCGTTCCAGACCTTCAGGGCGTCGGGACGCATGAAGTGGTCCCAAACACGGTCGGCGAAGCGCTCGGCCTCCGCCTCCAGGTCCCGGCGCGGCGCGCCGCCGAGAAACTCCCGCGCCGCCGCCGCCTTGATCCGTCCCCGGTCGCGGTCGCGGGCGTAGGTGGCCACCGCCGGGGCCAGCCTGACCAGCCCCAAAGCCCAGCCGCCGCGCCCCGCCCGCCAGCGAAGGAATTCGGTGAAACTGTCGCGAATGGTCAGGGTGCCGTCGAAATCGAACGCGACGATGGCCTGATCCTTGCGAGGGGACTGGCCGACGGGGGCGCGGCTTCCCATGTCAGACATTCGCCGCGATCCCCATCAACAGTGAACGCTCCGATTCCGTCTTCGGCCACGCTTTCGCGGGGTTGTGGCGGCGGCGGGGATGGGTGATTGTCAATTTTTGAAGACCTTCGCGCCCAATGCTCGGGAATCAAACGCGGAGGAAGCGCGTTCGGCCCCATATCGGATCGAACGTCGAGAGTGAGAAGGGTCTATGACCAAGGCAGCCGGCACCGACGCGAAAAGCACGCTCTACTGCTCGTTCTGCGGGAAGAGCCAGCACGAGGTGCGCAAGCTCATCGCCGGACCGACCGTGTTCATCTGCGATGAATGCGTCGAACTGTGCATGGACATCATCCGCGAGGAGCACAAGATCAGCTTCTCCAAGGCGAAGGACGGGGTGCCGTCGCCGAAGGAGATCCGCGAGGTCCTCGACGACTATGTGATCGGCCAGAGCCACGCCAAGAAAGTGCTGAGCGTCGCCGTCCACAACCACTACAAGCGCCTGAACCACGCGACGAAGAACAACGACGTCGAGCTGGCCAAGTCGAACATCATGCTGATCGGGCCGACCGGCTCGGGCAAGACGCTGCTGGCCCAGACGCTGGCGCGGATCATCGACGTGCCCTTCACCATGGCCGACGCCACCACCCTGACCGAAGCCGGTTATGTGGGCGAGGACGTCGAGAACATCATCCTGAAGCTGCTCCAGGCCTCGGACTACAACGTCGAGCGGGCCCAGCGCGGCATCGTCTACATCGACGAGATCGACAAGATTTCGCGCAAGTCGGACAACCCCTCGATCACCCGCGACGTCTCGGGCGAGGGCGTGCAGCAGGCCCTGCTGAAGATCATGGAAGGCACCGTCGCCTCCGTGCCCCCGCAGGGCGGCCGCAAGCATCCGCAGCAGGAGTTCCTGCAGGTCGACACGGCGAACATCCTGTTCATCGTCGGCGGCGCCTTCGCCGGTCTCGAGAAGGTCATCGCGGCCCGCGGCGACAGCGTCTCGATCGGCTTCGGGGCCAAGGTCAAGGAAGTCGACGAGCGCCGCACCGGCGACATCCTCAAGGAGGTCGAGCCCGACGACCTGATGCGCTTCGGCCTGATCCCGGAGTTCATCGGCCGTCTGCCCGTGCTGGCCACGCTGGAGGACCTCGACGAGGAGGCTCTGGTCAAGATCCTGACCGAGCCCAAGAACGCCCTGGTCAAGCAGTACAAGCGCCTGTTCGAGATGGAGAACGTCGAGCTGACGTTCACCGACGACGCCCTGTCGGCGGTGGCCCGCAAGGCCATCACCCGCAAGACCGGCGCCCGCGGCCTGCGCTCGATCCTGGAAGGCATCCTGCTCGAGACCATGTTCGAGCTGCCGACCTTCGAAGGCGTCGAGGAAGTGGTGGTCAACGCCGAGGTCATCGAGGGCAAGGCCCAGCCGCTGCTGATCTACGCCGAGACCAAGGGCAAGAAGGCCGCGCCCGACAGCGCCGCCTGATGCCGAACTCGTGAGCGAGCGAGGGCGGTCCGGCGACGGGCCGCCCTTCTTCGTGCCGGAGGCGCCGTGGCGGGCGGGCCACACGGCCACGCGGGACGAAATCCCCGCCAGCCGGCCGGATCGCAGCCCGAGGTTGGCTTGGCCGCCCCCTGCGCCGCACGATCCGTGCAGCTTCGCCGGCCGCCATTGGTCCCCAGTCGCGCAGGGCGGTCACGCTTGAACGTCGCAACCGCGCAACCACATACTCGTTCAAAGGCCGTCGAACGACGGGCCGAGTCGAACCGGTCGGGCATTTCGCTCCGGCCGCCGGCGCGGCGGGTCCACGATCCACAAGGGCCCCGGAGTACGCATCATGTCCGAGACCAAGACCCTCCCCGTCCTGCCGCTGAGAGACATCGTCGTCTTTCCGCACATGGTCGTCCCGCTCTTCGTCGGGCGGGAGAAGTCCGTGCGCGCGCTCGATGAGATCATGAAGGGCGAGAAGCAGATCCTGCTCGCCACCCAGAAGAACAGCGTCGACGACGACCCGGCGGCCGACGCCATCTATCCGATCGGCGTGCTGGCCAACGTCCTGCAGCTGCTCAAGCTGCCTGACGGCACCGTCAAGGTGCTGGTCGAGGGCAAGGGCCGCGCGCGTCTGCTGCGCTTCACCGATCGTAGCGACTACTTCGAGGCCGAGGCCGAGGAGATCGCCGATGAACAGGGCGAGGCCTCGCAGTCCGAGGCCCTGCTGCGCGCGGTGATCGAGCAGTTCGAGAACTACGTGAAGCTGAACAAGAAGGTGCCCCCGGAGGCGCTCAGCTCCATTCCCCAGATCACCGATCCGTCGCGCCTCGCCGACTCGGTCGCCGCCCACCTGTCGGTGAAGATCGGCGACAAGCAGGCGCTGCTCGAGACCGTCGCCGTGCCGGCCCGTCTGGAGAAGGTCTACGGCCTGATGGAAGGCGAGATCTCGGTCCTGCAGGTCGAGAAGAAGATCCGCTCGCGCGTGAAGCGCCAGATGGAGAAGACCCAGCGCGAGTACTATCTCAACGAGCAGATGAAGGCGATCCAGCGCGAGCTCGGCGAGACCGACGATCAGCGCGACGAGATCATGGAGCTCGAGAAGCGCATCCGGAAGACCAAGCTGTCGAAGGAGGCGCGCGCCAAGGCCGAGGCCGAGGTCAAGAAGCTGCGCAACATGAGCCCGATGTCGGCCGAGTCGACGGTGGTGCGGAACTACCTCGACTGGCTGCTGTCGATCCCGTGGGGCAAGGCGCGGACCAAGCCGATCGATCTGGCCAAGGCCGAGGCGATCCTCGAGGAGGACCACTACGGCCTGGAGAAGGTCAAGGAACGGATCATCGAGTACCTGGCGGTGCAGGCGCGCACCGGCAGCCTGAAGGGCCCGATCCTGTGCCTCGTCGGACCTCCCGGCGTCGGCAAGACCTCGCTGGCCAAGTCGATCGCCAAGGCGACCGGCCGCGAATACGTGCGCATGTCGCTGGGCGGGGTGCGTGACGAGGCCGAGATCCGCGGCCACCGCCGGACCTACATCGGCTCGATGCCGGGCAAGATCATCCAGTCGATGAAGAAGGCCAAGACGACCAACGCCTTCGTCCTGCTGGACGAGATCGACAAGCTGGGCGCCGACTGGCGGGGCGACCCGTCCTCGGCCCTGCTCGAGGTGCTGGACCCGGCCCAGAACTCGACCTTCGGCGACCACTACCTGGAGGTCGACTACGACCTGTCGCAGGTGATGTTCGTGACGACGGCCAACAGTCTGAACATGCCGCAGCCGCTGATGGACCGGATGGAGATCATCCGGGTGTCGGGCTACACCGAGGACGAGAAGGTCGAGATCGCCAAGCGCCACGTGCTGCCGAAGCAACTCGCCGACCACGGCCTCAAGGAAGGCGAGCTGATCGTCCCCGAGGAATCGATCCGCGAGCTGATCCGCTACTACACCCGCGAGGCCGGGGTGCGTTCGCTGGAGCGCGCGCTCGGCGGCATCGCCCGCAAGGCGGTGCGCGAAATGGCGCGGACCAAGGCCGTGTCGATCACCGTCGACAGCGAGAAGCTGGCCGAATACGCGGGCGTGCGGAAGTATCGCTACGGCGAGACGGACGCGGAGGACCAGGTCGGCATCGTCACCGGCCTGGCCTGGACCGAGTTCGGCGGCGACATCCTGACCATCGAGGCGATCAAGATGCCGGGCCGCGGCCGCATGACCGTGACCGGCAACCTCAAGGAGGTGATGAAGGAGTCGATCTCCGCCGCCGCCTCCTACGTCCGGGCCCGCTCGCTCGCCTTCGGCGTCAAGCCGCCGGTGTTCGAGAAGACGGACATCCACGTGCACGTGCCCGACGGCGCGACGCCCAAGGACGGTCCCTCGGCCGGGGTCGCGATGACCGTGGCCATGGTCTCGGTGCTGACCGGCATCCCGATCCGCAAGGACATCGCCATGACCGGCGAGATCACCCTGCGCGGCCGGGTCACCGCCATCGGCGGCCTGAAGGAGAAGCTGCTCGCGGCGCTCCGCTCGGGCGTGAAGACGGTGCTGATCCCGGAGGAGAACGAGAAGGACCTCGCCGACGTGCCCGACAATGTGAAGGGCGCGCTGGAGATCGTCCCGATCTCGACCGCCGACGAGGCGCTGAAGTGGGCCCTGACCGGCACGCTGACGCCGGTGGAGTGGGACGAGGAGGCGGAGCCGCTCCCCGCCGCCCCGCCGATCCAGGACCCCGGCACGGTGCCGGCCACGCACTAGGCAAGAGAAACGCCGCCCCGGATGACCGGGGCGGCGTTTTCCTTTCGACGGTCCGGACCGCCGCCTCAGCGGCTGTCGACCATCACCAGCTCGGCGTCGGACTTCGCGGTGATCGTCACCGTCGCCTCGTCGACGATGGCGGCCGCGTCACGCGCGTTCAGCGTCTCGCCGTTCACCTCGACCTCGCCGACGGCGGACACCAGATAGGCGCGCCGCCCCGTCCCGAGATCGTAGTCCAGGCTCTCGCCGGCCTTCAGCGTGGCGCCCAGCACCTTCGCGTCGGCGTTGATGGGCAGGGCCCCGTCGGCCGCGTCGCCCGAAGCCATCACGGTGAAGCGGCCCGAGCGGTCGCTCTTCGGGAACTCGCGCTGGCCCCATGAGGGCGGCGCGCCCGGCCGGTCGGTCTCGATCCAGATCTGGAACAGGGTGGTGGTCTCGTCCTCGAGGTTGAACTCGGAGTGGCGCACCCCCGTGCCGGCGCTCATCACCTGCACGTCGCCGGCGGCGGTGCGGCCGCGGTTGCCCATGGAGTCCTCGTGGGTGATCGCCCCGGTGCGGACGTAGGTGATGATCTCCATGTCGGCGTGCGGGTGGGGCGGGAAGCCCGACTTCGCCGCGATCTCGTCGTCGTTCCACACCCGCAGCCGGCCCCAGCCCATGCGGCGCGGGTCGTAGTAGCTGGCGAACGAGAAGTGATGGCGGGCCTTGAGCCAGCCGTGGTCGGCGCCTCCGAGGCTGTCGAAGCGGCGAACGTCAATCATGTCGTGTCTCCCGAGAAGCGAGGGTGAAGGACTTCATTGGCGCCTAGATAAGCAACAGTTGGAGTTACCGAAAGGGGCGACTGCATCCCCCTGCCGGCCGCGCTTGCAGGCGGGTATGCCCTCCGCGATGAACGAAGCGCGTTTCCCGGATCTTGATGCGGTCTCCCTTTTGACAACCCGTCAGGAGGGGGGATTCAAGGCGCACGACCTTTCCCGAGTCCGATAGCTTGACCAGCGCGACCGCGGTGGCTCCACCAGTCCTGGTCAATGTCCCCGTGGCCAAGACATGCCCGTGACGGATATCTTCCCTCAGAAACAGGGCGACGCCGGCTGCGAGCGCCAGCACAATGCAAAGACCAGTAAAGGCAGGTGGCGCAGCTCGGGCCATGGCGTGCAGCGCCAAGGACCACGCACGCCATACTCGCCATGAAAGCTTGTGGCGGTAGGCGACGACCGGCTTCATCCCACCTGCGCCCGGTGCCGCAGCATGGCGTCGGCCAGCACGCAGGCGGCCATGGCCTCCACCACCGGCACGCCGCGCAGGGCCACGCACGGGTCGTGCCGCCCCTTCGTGCGCAGCTCGGTCTCCTCGCCGTCGCGGGTGATGCTCCGGCGGGGCGTGAGGATGGAGGAGGTCGGCTTGAAGGCGACGCGGGCGGTGACCGGCTGGCCGGTGGAGACGCCGCCCAGCACGCCGCCGGCGTGGTTGGACAGGAAGACCGGCTGGCCGTCCTCGCCCAGCCGCATCTCGTCGGCGTTGTCCTCGCCTGACAGCTCGGCCGCGCCGAAGCCGGCCCCGATCTCGACGCCCTTGACCGCGTTGATCGACATCAGGGCGGCGGCCAGTTCGGCGTCCAGCTTGCCGTAGAGCGGCGCGCCCCAGCCGGCCGGGACGCCGGTCGCCTCCAGCGCGACCACCGCGCCGATGGAGGAGCCGGCCTTGCGCACCTCGTCCAGGAACGCCTCCCACGCCGGGACCACCTCCGCCGAGGCGGCGAACAGCGCATTGTCGTACACGGCGTCGAAATCGACCGCCCCGGGCGCGATGCGATGCGGACCAATCTGAACCACCCCGGCGCGGATGCGGACCGCCTCGCCCAGCACCTTGCGGGCGATCGCCCCCGCCGCCCCCCGCGCCGCCGTCTCGCGCGCCGAGCTGCGCCCGCCGCCGCGCGGATCGCGGACGCCGTACTTGGCCTGGTAGGTATAGTCCGCGTGGCCGGGGCGGAAGGCGCGGGCGATCTCGCCATAGTCCTTCGAGCGGGCGTCCTCGTTCTCGATCAGGATCGAGATCGGCGTCCCTGTCGTCACCGGCCCGGCGCCGTCGTCGTACGTGCCCGACAGGATCTTCGCCGTGTCGCTTTCCCTGCGCTGGGTGACGAAGCGGCTGCCGCCGGGCTTCCTCCGGTCCAGCCACGGCTGCAGGTCGGCCTCGGTCAGCGGAATCCCCGGGGGGCAGCCGTCGACCACGCATCCGATCGCCGGTCCGTGGCTCTCGCCCCAGGTGGTCACGCGGAACAGATGGCCGAAGGTGTTGTGGGACATGTCAGTGGTGTAGCCGCGCGGCGCGGCCGTAGCGAGCCGCGGCTGCGTTCAGCCGGCGGTCGCGGGTCCAGAGATCCACATCTTCGCGCAACAGGACCGCGGCCAGAAGGTGCATGTCGACCCAGCTCAGACCCGCCCCGTAGTGCCCGCCAGTCTCGATGAGGCTCAACACTTCGCTGTCGCTCGCGGCGCCCACGCGATGCAGGGCGTCAAGCTCCGCCAGCGTGCGTCCTCGCTGCGGCAGGTTGCCCATCGCCAGCTCGCCGATGACGAAGGGGTGCATCCGAACGCGCTTCGCCCTCAGGCAGAGTTCGAGAAGGCCGTCGCCGACGCGGAAATGCTCGGCCCAGACCGAGGAGTCCACGAGGATCAGCCTCATTCGTCTTCGGCGACGAAGTGGCGCTTCCGGGGCGCGGGCTCGAAATCCGGCATGGAGCCGCCCATGGCGGCCAGTCGTCGCGCAGCCTCTCCGCTCACATAATCGCGCAGGGCGAAGCGGATGATGGCCGACGGCTCCGTCAGCCCGCTGTATTCGGCCGCCCGGGCAAGAAGCTCGTCGTCGATCGTGACGGTGGTTCGCATGCGCGTGCTCGCATCAATTGGTGCATCAATGATGCGCTTTCTGATGCGCTACGGCAAGCTCAGGCCGCCAGCCGGTCCGGCGTCCAGACGCGGGTGAACCGGACCAGCAGGTCCTCGGCGGAGGAGGGGGCGTCGGCCGAGGGCTCCAGCGTCACGAACAGGTGGCCTTGCGGGCGCGATCCGCGGGCGGGAAGGCCGAGGCCCTTCAGGCGGACGCGCAGCGTCTCCTGCTCCGCGACGATCCAGGCGGAGCGCCGGCCGGCCCAGGTGTCGATCTCAACCCGGCCGCCGTCCTGGATCAGCCGGGGCGGCGTGGGCCAGCTCATGTACAGGTCGTCGCCCAGCGCGCTCAGCCCCTCGGCGGCGCGGATCAGCACCGGCAGGTGAAGGTCGGCGCCGTCGGCGCCGCCCCGGCGCAGGCGCAGGTGCTCGCCGGAGCGCATTCCGGCCGGGACGCGCACGCGCAGGGTCCGGCCGCCGATGTCCACCGTCGCGCGACCGCCGCGCAGGGCCTCGAGCGGCGTGATCGAGACCACCGGCAGCGGGGCCGACCGGACCGGCGGCGGCTCCAGTCCCGGCCCCCGCGCCTCGGCCTGCAGCAGCCGCCAGGCGGCGATCACCTTGCGGAACCGCGTCTCGTCGCCGCCGGGCTGGTCCGGCCGCGCCGCCTTGACCGCCGCGCGGAAGGCCGTGGTCAGGGCCGCGCCCTCGGTCGGGCCGGTCAGGCCGAGCAGGGCGAGGGCCTCGCGGGTCGAGGCGACTTCGGGGTGCGAGCGGGCGCGCATGCCGCCACTACAGCGCCGGATATGGTCAAGGCCGGGTTAACCGTGAAGCCTCTCCCCATCGGCGGCGGCAGGGGCTATCTGCAGGCCATGACCACGCCCGTGATCCCGCCCAGCCCGACCCGCGAGGAGTACGCGGAGCACTACGCCGCCGCCCTGGCCGCCAACGGCGACGAAAGCATCTTCGACCGGGACGACCCGATCGGGCTGTTCGTCGAATGGCTGGCCGACGCCCGCGGCACGGAGCCGAACGACGCCAACGCCATGGCCTTGGCCACCGTCGACGCGGACGGCCAGCCGGACGCCCGCATGGTGCTGCTCAAGGACGTCGACGCGCGCGGCTTCACCTTCTACTCCAACCGCGAGAGCGCCAAGGGTCTGGCGCTGGCGGCGCATCCGCGGGCCGGCCTGCTGTTCCACTGGAAGACCCTGCGCCGGCAGGTGCGGGTGAGGGGGCCGGTGGAGCCGGTGAGCGCGGCCGAGGCCGACGCCTATTTCGCCAGCCGGGCGCGCGAGAGCCGCATCGGGGCCTGGGCCTCGGAGCAGTCGCGGCCGCTGGAGAGCCGCGAGGCGCTGGAGCTGGCCGTGGCGCGCGAGGCGGCCCGTTTCGAAGGTCGCGAGGTGCCGCGGCCGGAGCGCTGGACCGGCTGGCGGGTGATCCCGGAAAGCGTCGAGTTCTGGCGCGACCGGCCGTTCCGCCTGCACGACCGGCTGCGCTTCGACCGCGCCGGCGAGGGCTGGAGCCGGACCCGGCTGCAGCCCTGAGGCTTCAGCGTTCGACCAGCGGCGCCAGCAGCGGGTGGGCGAGCACGGGCGCGGCCAGCCGCACCACCGCCTGGGGATCCTCCAGCCGCACCGCGGCGGTGGCGTCGGCGACGATGAAGTCGGCCTTGACGCGCGACGGCTCGGTCAGGCGCTCGTGGCCCGGGCGGACGGTGGCGAGATACTGGGCGATCACCGACTCCGCCGTGCGGCCCCGCTCGACCTGGTCGCGCAGCAGGCGGCGGATGAAGCGTATGTCGGCCGGGGTGTCGACGAACACCCGGATGTCGAACAGCTCGACCAGTTCCGGCGTGCACAGCACGTGGGTGCCTTCGACGACGACCACCTCGGCGGCGCGGACCGGCTCGCCGCCCGGCTCACGGCCGTGGTGGATGAAGGAATACACCGGCGCCACGATGTCGCGCCCGGCCTTCAGTTCGGCGAGGTCGCGGAACATCAGGGCGTGGTCGCGGGCCGCCACGTCGTCGAAATCGAAGGTCGCCGCGTCGAAGTCCGGCAGGCTGGCGGCGTCGCGGTAGTAGGAGTCCTCGCGCAGCAGAACCGCCGCGCCATCGGGCAGGGCGGCGACGAGGGCTTCCGCGAGGGTGCTCTTGCCGGAGCCGGAGCCGCCTGTGATCGCGATCAGAATGGGCATGGCGCCTTCTAGGGCGAAGGCGGATTTTCCGCCAGCGGCGGGTCCTTGGGTGACCTTGCGTCACGTTGCCTGTTGCGGATCGACCCGATAGCGTGACGGCCAAGCGCCCCGGAAAGCAGGCGCAGACAAGGGACGATGATGCTCGGATTGATGCAGGACTGGCCGCTGACGGTCGACCGGATTCTCGACCACGCGAAGAACTGGCACCCGCACCGCGAGGTGGTCACCCGATCGGTCGAGGGGCCGGTCGTGCGCACCACCTACGCCGAGATCCACGCCCGGGCGAAGCGCGTCTCCGACGTGCTGAAGGGCTGGGACGTGAAGGTCGGCGACCGCATCGCCACCCTGGCCTGGAACACCGGCCGCCATATCGAGGCCTGGTATGGCACCATGGGCATCGGGGCGGTGTGCCACACCCTGAATCCGCGCCTGTTCCCCGAGCAGCTCGCCTACATCATCAACCACGCCGAAGACCGCATCATCTTCGTCGACCTGACCTTCATCCCGCTGCTCGAGGCCGTGCTGCCGCACTGCCCGTCGGTCGAGCGCGTGGTGGTGATGACCGACGAACTGCACATGCCGGCCACGAAGCTGCCGGGCGCCGAATGCTACGAGGCGCTGCTGGCCACCGCCTCCGAAGGCGTGGAGTGGGGCGGCTTCGACGAGCAGACCGCCTGCGGCCTCTGCTACACCTCGGGCACGACCGGCAATCCGAAGGGGGTGCTGTACTCGCACCGCTCCAACTTCATCCACACCCTGCTGGGCCTGCAGACGACGGTGCTGGGCGCGACGCCGAAGGAGGTGATCCTGCCGGTGGTGCCGATGTTCCACGCCAACGCCTGGGGCATCGCCTTCGGCGGGCCGGCCGCCGGCTCCAAGCTGGTCATGCCCGGCGCGAAGATGGACGGGGAGTCGATCTACGAGCTGCTGGAGACCGAGGGCGTCACCTTCTCGGCCGCCGTCCCCACCGTCTGGCAGGGGCTGCTGGCGCACGTGCGCGAGAAGGGGCTGAAGTTCTCGACCCTGAAGCGGGTGCTGATCGGCGGCTCCGCGGTGCCGGAGAGCCTGATCCGCGCCTTCCACGACGGCTACGGCATCGAGGTCATCCAGGGCTGGGGCATGACCGAGACCTCGCCGATCGGCACCCTGTCGAACCTGACGCCCGAGCTGGAGGCGCTGCCCTACGACGAGCAGATGAAGTGGCGGATCAAGCAGGGCGTGCCGCCGCTCGGGGTCGAGCTGAAGCTCAAGAACTACGCCGGTCAGGAAATGCCCCACGACGGGCACACCTACGGACGACTGATGGTCCGGGGCCCGACGATCGCGGGCTCCTACTTCAAGGGCGAGGGCGGCGACATCCTCGACCACGAGGGCTTCTTCGACACCGGCGACGTGGCGACGATCGACGAACACGGCTTCATGCAGATCACCGACCGGGCCAAGGACGTGATCAAGTCGGGCGGTGAATGGATCAGCTCGATCGAGATCGAGAACATCGCCGTCGGGCACCCGAAGGTGGAGCTGGCCGCCGTCATCGGCGCGGCCCATCCCAAGTGGGACGAGCGCCCGGTGCTGGTCATCAAGCTGAAGCCGGGCGAGGGCCAGGACAAGCAGGAGCACCTCGACTTCCTGCAGGGCAAGATCGCCAAATGGTGGATGCCCGACGACGTGGTCTTCGTCGACGACATCCCGCTGGGGGCCACGGGCAAGATCGACAAGAAGGTGCTGCGCGAGCAGCTCAGGGACTACCGCCTGCCGACGGCCGGGGGCTGAGGCGATGGCGCGGGCGCCGGCGAAGGGCAGGGGGCTTGTGCAGACGCTGCTGGTGGTGGCGGGCGCCGCGCCCCTGCTGGTCCTGCTCTCCGCCCTCGGTGTGCGCGCCGGGCTTCTGTCGCTGGAGACGGGCTGGTCGCTGCTGACCCTGCAGGTCGCCTGGGGGCTGGCCTGGCTGGGCGCCGCGGCGGCGCTGGCCGCCGTCGTCCTCGCCCTGGGGGACCTGCGGCGCCTCGGCGTGCCCGCGCTCGCGGCGGTTCTGATCGCCGGCCCCGCCCTGGCGGGCTTCGTCTGGCAGAAGGGCCGGCTGGCGACGGGGGCGGTCGAGCACGTCAGCACCGATCTTGAGGAGATCCCGGGCTTCGGCGACCTGCGCGCGCAGCGCGGCGGCCCCGGGCCCGGCCCCGCGGTCGGGCCCGACGTCTGCCCGGGCGCGCAGCCGGTGATGCGGCAGGTCGCACCCCAGGCCGCCGGCTGGGCCCTGTAGCAGGCCGGGTTCCGGGTGCGCGGCTTCGGCGTCCAGCGCGCCGACGGGACCCACACCGGCTACTGGTTCGGCGTCACCCACGACGCGGTGATCCGCATCCGCCCGGGCCGCACCGACATCCGCGTCGCGGCCCGTGACAGCCTGCCCCACGGAGGCGAGGCCTGCCGGCTGGCGACCCGCATCAGCGAGGCGCTGCGCACGGGCCAGTAGGGCTCAGGCGGGAACCCACGCCGCATCCATCGCCGGGGCCGGGTCCGCGACGACCCGCCCGGTCCGCTCCAGCGCGATCAGGTGCGCCCACACCGACATCGCCGCGGCGGGCCACAGCCGTTCGTCCACCGCCGCATAGAGCTGCGGCACCATCTCCGCGATGCGCCGGTCCCCCGCCGCCAGCCGCTCCAGCACCTGCGCCTCCCGGTCCAGCCGGTGGGCGCGATAGGCCGCGAGGAACGGTCCCGGATCGCGCACCGGCGCCCCGTGCGTCGGCCACAGGGTGGCGAAGTCGCGAGCGATCACGGCGTCCAGACTGGCCAGATAGGCGACCATGTCGCCGTCCGGCGGAGCCACCACCGTGGTCGACCAGCCCATCACGTGATCGCCGCTGAACAGGGCGTTCTCCTCGCGCAGGACGAAGGCCATGTGGTTGGAGGCGTGGCCGGGCGTGGCCAGCGCCTCCAGCGTCCAGTCCTCTTCCGCGATCTCCTCGCCGCCCGACAGGACGATGTCGGGGGCGAAGTCCTCGTCGTGATCCTCGTCCAGCGCCGCTGAGACGTGAACGGTCCGCGCCGGCGGCCGCGCCGCCAGCACCGGCGCGCCCACCGCGTCGGCGAAGGGGCGGGCGAGGGGGGCGTGGTCGCGGTGGGTGTGGGTGACCAGCACATGCGTCACCCGCTGCCCCTCCACCGCCGCCAGCAGCGCCGCCAGGTGGCGCTCGTCGGGCGGCCCGGGATCGATCACCGCCACCGGCGCGCCGCGATCCGGGCGGCCGACGATGTAGGTCCCCGTGCCGGTGAAGGTGAAGGGCCCGGGATTTTCGGCCACCACCCGCCGGATCAGGGGCGAGACGGCGTCGCAGCGGCCGTAGGCGAAGTCGAACTCGCGCACGAACGGGATCATGGCCGACCCGCCCCCGCGCGGCCTGCGCCTTGCGTTAGGCTTTCGGTAACCTTCCGAGGAGTGCCGATCGTGGCCGTTTCCATGGCTCTCGCTGTCTCAAATCGGCTCCAGCCCATCGCGGCGGCCTTCCTGTGTCTCATGGCGGCGCAACTCGTCGTCGCCTCCTGCACCCCCGAGCCTGCGCCCTACGCCGCCCGCGCCGCCATCGTCCGCTGACGCCTCACAGCGGCAGGCGCGACAGGTCGTAGCCCGCGCCCGCCGCCGCTGCGCGCAGCGCGTCGGGATCGTCGCCGCGGGCCCGTCGCGCCATCGCCCAGGCCGCGGTCGACCGCGTTCCCGAGCGGCAGAACAGCAGGGTCGGCGTCCCGTCCTCCAGCGCCTCGCCGACCGCCGCCGCCTGGTCCGGACCGGGCATGCCGCGCACGGGGATCCACAGATAGTCCATGCCGGCGGCGCGCGCCGCCGCCTCCATCTCGGCCGAGGTCGGCTGGCCCGGCTCCTCATGGTCGGGCCGGTTGTTGATCACCCGCCGCACGCCGGCGGCGGCGACGGCCGCCATGTCGTCCGGCGCGGGCTGGGGCGACGTCCATACGCCGGGGGCGAGCGGCCGCATCCTACTGCCTCCGCACCCGGACCGCGCGGCTGTCGCCGACGGTCATCAGGAAGCTGCCCAGGCTGGCCTTGCGCACCCGCACCGGCTCGCCGGCCCGGTTGTCGAAACGCACCCGCTCGCTGTCGATCTGCCGCCAGACGCTGCCGTCGGCGAGGCGGAACACCCAGCGGTTCTCGCCTGACAGCGAGGCCCGCTCGAGGGTGGTCTCGATCGCATCGAGGTCCTCTCCGGCTCCGTTGCCGAACAGCCTCGGCAGGGTCGGCATCTCGAACCCGAACAGCTGGCGCCGGGTCTCGTTGACGGCGGCGCGGTCGATGACGACCAGCTCGCCCTCGCGCTCGGCGGTGTCGAAGGCCGCGGCGGCGGCGTCGTAACAGGCCAGTCGCGCGGCGTCCTCGGCCACCGCGCGGCAGGCGGTCAGGCGCTCCAGCATCTCCGGACGCTGCTGGGGCGCGGGCGGGGGCGTCTGGGCCGAGGCCAGGGCGGCGGCGGCGAGGCCGATGATCAGGGACATGGACGGGGCTCCGGCTGCGCCGCCGCTGCAGGGCGGCCGCCGATCACTCCTCCAGCGCTCGCTGCGGGTCAACCGCGGCCGATGCAACTGCAACCGTGTCAGTATCGTGGCGCAAAAGCGACAGTGGCGCTTCGTAAGGATTACAGCGCCGTAATTACGGTGGCGAAAACAGCGCGAGGGGGCCTAACCTGAGTCAACTGCGGCCGGGATTCTGACCGCGGGGGAAGGGAATATTTCATTCCAAGGCCGCGACGACGCGCCCAACGCGTCGCCGAACATCAGGAGACGACCTTTGAGAAACCAGAAAACCCGCCTGCTGGCGACGACGATGATCGGCGGTTTCGCCGCTCTCGCCTTCGCCGCTCCGGCCATGGCGCAAGACGCGCCGGCTCCGCAGGAAGAAACCGAACTCGGCGAGATCGTCGTCACCGGTTCGCGCATTCCGCAGACCAACCTGGTGACCACCAGCCCGGTGACCCAGGTCACGGGTGAGGACATCGACGTCGCGGGCGTGACCCGCGTCGAGGACCTGGTCGCCCAGCTGCCGCAGGCCTTCGCCGCCCAGAACTCGACCGTGTCGAACGGCGCCTCGGGCACCGCGACCGTGTCGCTGCGCAACCTCGGCTCCTCGCGCACCCTGGTGCTGATCGACGGCCGCCGCATGGGCTACGGCTCGCCGAACGACGACGCCGCCGACCTGAACCAGATCCCGGAACAGCTCGTCGAGCGCGTCGAGGTCCTGACCGGCGGCGCCTCGGCCGTCTACGGTTCTGACGCCATCGCCGGCGTCGTGAACTTCATCATGAAGAAGGACTTCGAGGGCATCCAGATCGACGCCCAGTACGCCTTCTACCAGCACAACAACGACTATGACGGCGTCGGCAATGTGCGCGCCGAGATCCTCCGTCGCGGCCAGACCAACCCGGCGCAGTTCCGGCTGCCCGACGACAACGTGATCGACGGCGAGTCGAAGTCGATCAACATGATCATGGGCGTCGCGGCCCCCGACGGCCGCGGCAACCTGATGGCCTACGCCGGCTACCGCAACAACAGCCCGGTTCTGCAGGGTGAACGCGACTACTCGTCGTGCGCCCTCGGCGCGCCGAACGCGGGCAGCGGACCCGAGACCTTCTCGTGCGGCGGCTCGGGCACCTCGTTCCCGGGCCAGTTCACCGACTTCGTGAACTTCGCCTACACGGTCGACCAGACCACCGGCGACTTCGTGCCCTACAACGGCAACGTCAACGCCTACAACTACGGCCCGCTGAACTACTACCAGCGTCCGGACGAGCGCTACACGCTCGGCGCCTTCGGCCAGTACCAGGTCAACGACAAGGCCGAGGTCTTCGCCCAGCTGATGTTCTCCGACTATGAGTCGGTGGCCCAGATCGCGCCGTCGGGCAGCTTCTTCAGCGTCGCCGACATCAACTGCGACAGCCCGCTGCTGTCGGCCCAGCAGGCCGCGGCCATCGGGTGCGACGCGGGCGAAATCGCTTCCGGCGCCCGCACGCCGCTGTACGTCGCCCGTCGTAACGTCGAGGGCGGCGGTCGCCAGGACTCGATCAACTACACCTCCTACCGCGGTGTGGTCGGCGTCCGGGGCGAGTTCATGCCGGGCTGGAACTACGACGTGGCCGCGCAGTTCTCGCGCGTCCGCCTCGCCCGTACCTACCTGAACGACTTCTCGGTCACCCGTCTGACCCGCGCCCTCGACGTCGTCGACGTCGGCGGCACGCCCACCTGCCGCTCGGTCGTCGACGGCACCGACACCACCTGCGTCCCCTATGACGTGTTCTCGCCGGGCGGCGTGACCCAGGCGGCCCTCGACTACCTGCAGATCCCGCTGATCCAGACCGGCGAGACGACCCAGCAGGTCGTCACGGCGGCGATCACGGGCGACACGGGCTGGTCGATGCCGACCGCCTCGCGCACCCTGCAGGTGGCCTTCGGCGCCGAGTATCGTCGCGACGCCCTGGGTTCGGTCACCGACAACGCCTTCGCCACCGGCGACGGCGCCGGTCAGGGCGGCCCGACCATCGGCTTCACCGGCGACACCGACGTCGCGGAAGTGTTCGGCGAGTTCCAGCTGCCGCTGGCCGACGACCAGCCGTGGGCCTACTCGGCCTCGATCGACGGCGCCTATCGCCGGTCGGAGTACGAGAACGTCGGGACCGACACCTACAAGATCGGCGCCGACTACGCCCCGGTCGAGGACATCCGCTTCCGCGCCTCCTACTCGCGCGCGGTCCGCGCTCCGAACGTGATCGAGCTGTTCACCGCGCAGGGCTTCAACCTGTTCGACATGGACTTCGATCCCTGCGACGACCTGAACGATGACGGCACGCTCAACAACAGCGTCCCGGCCTCGTGCATCGGCGGCAATCCGTGGCAGGTCACCGAGGGTCAGTCGAACAGCGGCGCCCTGAACAGCCCCGCCGGCCAGTACAACTTCCTGCAGGGCGGCAACCCCGACCTGCTCCCGGAAGAGGCCGACACCTACACCTTCGGGGCCGTGTGGACGCCGTCGTTCGCGCCGCGCTTCAACCTGTCGGTCGACTGGTTCGACATCAAGGTGGACGGGGCCATCCAGACCCTCGGCGCCCTGAACACCCTGAGCCTCTGCTACGACCAGGGCGACGCCGCGGCCTGTAACCGCATCAACCGTAATGCGGGCGGCCAGCTGTGGGTCGGCGACGGCAACGTCGAGGACCTGAACATCAACATCGGCGGCTTCGAGACCTCGGGCGTCGACATCAACGCCAACTACGGCGTCGATCTCGAGGACTGGGGCGCTCCGGCCTACGGTTCGCTGGCCTTCTCGTTCGTCGGCACCTGGCTGAACGAACTGGTCACCGACACCGGCGCCGGCCAGAGCAACTCGGTCTACGACTGCACCGGCTTCTACGCCAACCAGTGCGGCGTGCCGAACCCCGAGTGGCGTCACCGCGCCCGGGTGACCTGGGTCTCGCCGTGGGACGTGGACCTGTCGGCGACCTGGCGTCACTTCGGCGAAGTCGAAATCGCCGTGCTCGGCGCCGACGGCTCGCTGAACAACAGCGCGCCGCGCATCGACCAGTTCTTCGATGCGATGAACTACCTGGACCTCGCCGCGACCTGGCAGGTGCGTGACACCGTTACGCTCCGCGCCGGCGTGAACAACGTCCTGGATAGCGATCCGCCGCTGTCCTACAGCGTGGGTACGACCGGCAACGGCAACACCTACCCGCAGCTGTACGACGCTCTGGGCCGTTACTTCTTCTTCGGCGTCACGGCGAACTTCTAAGCCGCGAAGTCTGAGACAAACGGGGCGGCGGATCTTCGGGTCCGCCGCCCTTTTTGCTGTCCGGCGGATTGTTCGCGCCGCATAAAAACCATTCGCCGATTCAAGCGTTGCTGCGTCCTGTCGGGGCGTCGCCGCGCCCGTTCGTTCCGGAGCCTTCATGTTCGCCAGCCTCGCCGCCGCCCTTCTGCTCGCCCAGACGCCTGCTCCGGCCCCCGCGGCCCAGGAGGGGCCGATCGCCACCGCCTCGGGCGGTGAAAGCGCCGACGCCCTGCGCCTGCGCGAGGCGGTGGCCTACGCCAACCCGTTGCCGCGCGGCGCGCCCGAGGCCGACTACCCGCTGGTCGCGTGGTGCGAGGCGCTGGTGAACGGCCACGTCGCGCTCGGCGAAACCCTGACCGACGCGGACCCGCTGGATCAGGAGATCATCCGTCTCGGCAAGCTCGAGGCGGCCGACTTCCGCGGCGCCCTCGACGCGGCCCGCTCGCGGCAGAGTGCGGCCACGCTCGCCGCCGCCCGCGCGGCCGCGGCCGAGGCGACCGCCAAATGGACGCCGCTGCAAGGTCAGGAAGAGGCCGTGCGGAGCCAGGCCTTCGGCCTGTTCTTCGGTCTGCCGGGCCGCTGCGAGCACGCGGCGCGCCGTCTGCGCGAGAACATCACAACGCCGCCGGCCACGCCGCAGGAGGTGGGGCTGGAGTAGCGGCGGCTCAGGCCTTGCGTAGGGCGATGCGCCACCCGATCAGCGCGCCGTCGGCGTCCCGCTCGTGCCCGCGTTCCAGGCACTGCAGTCCAACGGTCTCCGCCCGGGCGATGAAGGCCTCAAGACCCGCCGGGTCGAGCGCCGCCCGCAACTGGCAGATCTGGCGTTGGCGCCAGGCGGCGTTCCCGGCCTCGACTCCCTCCAGACAGGCGAGCGCGCTGGCGGGGTCGTAGGCCGACGACCGCCCGGAGAGGTCGGTCAGATAGTCGACGAAATACCGGACCGGTGCGAAGGCGGGATCCGGCTCCAGACGCGCCGCCGCGCGCGCCACGGCCTCCCGCAACCCGCTCTCCGCGGCGGCCCTTGCCGCTTCCGGGGCGCCGCGGAGGTGGGCGGAGAAGACCCTCCGCGCCTGCCTCAGGGCGCCGCCGGAGCCCGCCACCCGATCCCAGGCGGCGAGCTGGGCGGCGGTCTGGCGGCTGATGGCGCTGTCTGCGTGATGGGCCAGCATCAACACCCGTCCGCCGGGCTTCAGCACGCGGGACAGCTCGGCCAGCGCCCGGTGCGGGTCCGCGTACTCGAGTCCGAACTGGGATGAGGCTCCGTCGAAGCAGGCGGCGGCGAACGGCAGCCTCTCGAGGGCCACCTCGCCGAGCAAGGTGCACCCGTCGAGAGGTCGCGGCGCCTCGGCGTAGTCGATTCCGGTGATGTCGAAGGTCCTGGCTTCGGCGAGCGCGGCCTGCAGAGCGTAACCGGCGACCCGGCCGCTGCCGGTGGCCAGATCGAGCAGGCGGGCGCCGTCGGGGAAGGAGGCGAACCAGGCGCGCCAAAACGGCCCTGTATCGAAGGTTGCGGTTCCCTCCGGGGTCCCGACGGTCATCACCTCGTCCCGACCGCTACGCCAGTAGTCGGACCAGTGCCACCCGCGCCGCTTGTCTTGGGACGAGTGCGACATTGGCGCCCTGGTGGTCGCGACGGGACCTTCCCGACCCGACCACGCTGTCCTGCGGGATAACGATCGTCAACCAACAATGTTCGGCGGTGCGTCCGGCCGCGCCCTTACGCTGCGTCCGGCTCGTAGTTCAGGATCGGCGAGAGCCAGCGCTCGGCCGTCGCCCGATCCCAGCCCTTGCGACCGGCGTAGTCTTCGACCTGGTCGCGGTCGATCCGGCCCACGCCGAAGTAGTGGCTCTCGGGGTGGGCGAAGTAGAGCCCGGAAACCGAGGCGGGCGGGTTCATGGCGAAGCTGTCGGTCAGGCCCATGCCCGCGCGCGTCTCCGCCTCCAGCAGGCGGAAGAGTGTCGCCTTTTCCGTATGATCCGGCTGGGCAGGGTAGCCCGGCGCGGGCCGGATTCCCTGATAGCGCTCGGCGATCAGGTCCTCGACGGAGGTGCTCTCGTCCGGCGCATAGCCCCATAGCTCCGTGCGCACCGCCTTGTGCAGGCGCTCGGCGAAGGCTTCGGCGAGGCGATCGGCGAGGGCGGTGGACAGGATGGCGGAATAGTCGTCGCCCGCGGCGCGGAAGGCGGCGGCCTTCTCCAGCTCGCCGTGCCCGGCGGTGACCGCGAATCCGCCGATCCAGTCCTCGCCGTCCTCCGCCACGAAGTCGGACAGGCACAGGTTGGGCTTGCCGTTGGCCTTGTCCATCTGCTGGCGCAGCCCGTGCAGGCGGGCCAGCTCGGAGGTTCGGGCCTCGTCGGCCCAGACCACGATGTCGTCGCCGCGCGCATTGGCGGGCCAGAAGCCCACGACGCCCCGGGCCGTGAACCACCTCTCCTCGACGATCCGGTCCAGCATGGCCCGGGCGTCGCGGTACAGGTCGCGCGCCGCCTCGCCGACGATCTCGTCCTCGAGGATGTGCGGGAAGCGGCCGATCAGTTCCCAGCTGGCGAAGAAGGGGGTCCAGTCGATGTGGTCGGCGAGGTCCCGCAGATCCCAGCCGTCGAAGGCGCGGACGCCGAGGAAGGACGGGCGAGGCGGCGGAGAGGCGGCTCCGGGCCGGAAGCGGTTGTCCCGCGCCGCCGCCAGGGTGGCCCGGGCCTTGTTCTCCCGCCCGCGGGAGAACTGCTCGCGGATGCGCACGTACTCCTCGCGGGTGGCCTGCTCGTTCCTGGCCTTTTCGGTCGGGGACAGCAGGCCCGAAACCACCCCGACCGCCCGCGACGCGTCGATGACGTAGGTGGTCGAACCCCGCCGGTAGGCCGGCTCGATCTTGACCGCCGTATGGGTCCGGCTGGTCGTGGCTCCGCCGATCAGCAGGGGGATGGAAAAGCCGCGCCGCTCCATCTCCGAGGCCACGAAGACCATCTCGTCGAGGCTCGGGGTGATCAGGCCGGACAGGCCGACGATGTCGACCTTGTGCTCGACGGCGGCGTCGAGGATGCGGTCGGCCGGGACCATGACGCCGAGGTCGATGACCTCGTAGTTGTTGCACTGCAGGACCACGCCGACGATGTTCTTGCCGATGTCGTGGACGTCGCCCTTCACCGTGGCCATCAGGATGCGGCCGGCCTGCTGACGCGGCTGGCCGGTCTTCTCCGCCTCCATGAACGGCTCGAGCCAGGCCACCGCCTGTTTCATCACCCGCGCCGACTTGACCACCTGCGGCAGGAACATCTTGCCCGAGCCGAACAGGTCGCCGACGACGTTCATCCCGTCCATCAGCGGGCCTTCGATGACGTGGAGCGGGCGTTCGGACTGCAGCCGCGCCTCCTCCGTGTCGGCCTCGATCCAGTCGGTGATGCCATGGACCAGGGCGTGTTCGATCCGCTTGCCGACGGGCTGGTCGCGCCATTTCAGGTCGACGACCCGCGCCGCGCCCTTGTCGCCCTTGTAGTGGGGGGCGAGGTCGACCAGGCGCTCGGTGTTCGTGACATTGGTCCGCTGCGGGCGGTTCAGGATCACGTCCTCGACCGCCTCGCGCAGCACCGGGTCGATGTCGTCATAGACCGGCAGGTCGCCGGCGTTGACGATGCCCATGTCCATGCCCGCCTGGATGGCATGGTACAGGAAGACGCTGTGGATCGCCCGCCGCACCGGCTCGTTGCCCCGGAAGCTGAACGAGACGTTCGACACCCCGCCGGACACCCGGGCGAAGGGCAGGGTCGCCTTGATCGCCCGCGTCGCCTCGATGAAGTCGACCGCGTAGTTGTCGTGCGCCTCGATCCCGGTCGCCACCGCGAAGATGTTGGGGTCGAAGATGATGTCCTCGGCCGGAAACCCGACCTCTTCCGTCAGGATGCGGTAGGCGCGGGTGCAGATCTCGATCTTGCGCGCGGCGGTGTCGGCCTGGCCCTGCTCGTCGAAGGCCATGACCACCACGGCGGCCCCGTAGCGCAGGCATTTCACCGCCTGCTCCCGGAACTCCGCCTCGCCCGCCTTCAGGCTGATCGAATTGACGATCGGCTTGCCCTGGACGCATTTCAGCCCGGCCTCGATCACCTCCCATTTGGAGCTGTCGATCATCACCGGCACGCGGGCGATATCGGGCTCGGCCGCGATCAGGTTGAGGAAGGTGCGCATGGCCTCGGCGCCGTCCAGCAGCCCCTCGTCCATGTTGACGTCGATGATCGCCGCGCCCGCCTCGACCTGCTGCCGCGCCACCGCCAGGGCCCCGGCGTAGTCCCCCTCGACCACCAGCTTGCGGAATTTGGCCGAGCCGGTGACGTTGGTCCGCTCGCCGACGTTGATGAAGGTGGGACGCACTACGCCACCAGTTCAAATGGCTCGAGACCCGCAAGCCGCATGGCTCTCGGCCGTTCCGGGATCGCCCTCGGGGGCAGCCCCGCCACGCCTTCCGCCACATGCCGGATGTGCTCCGGGGTCGTGCCGCAGCAGCCGCCGACGATGTTGACCAGCCCCGACCGCGCCCACTCCTCGATGAAGTGGGCCGTCTCGTGCGGCTGCTCGTCGTAGTCGCCCATGGCGTTGGGCAGGCCGGCGTTGGGATAGGCGGCGACCAGGGTGTCCGCCACCCGGCTCAGCTCGGCGATGAACGGCCGCATCAGCTCGCCGCCCAGGGCGCAGTTGAACCCGACGGCGAACGGCTTGGCGTGGCGCACGCTGTTCCAGAAGGCCTCGGCCGTCTGCCCGCTCAGGGTCCGCCCCGACCGGTCGACGATGGTCCCCGAGATCCACATCGGCAGCGGCTCCAGCCCCTCGTCCTCGAGATCGAGGATCGCCTTGATCGCCGCCTTGCAGTTCAGGGTGTCGGTGATGGTTTCGATCAGGAACAGGTCGACCCCGCCCTCGTGCAGCGCCCGGGCCTGCTCGCGATAGGCGGCGTAGACCTGGTCGAAGGAGACGCTGCGCGCCCCGGGATCGTTCACGTCCGACGACATCGACAGCATCTTGTTCAGCGGCCCGATCGAGCCGGCGGCGAAGCGCGGCTTGTGCGGCTCCCGCGCCGTCCACCGGTCCGCCGCCGCCCGGGCCAGCTTCGCCCCCTCCAGGTTGATGTCCCGCACCGCCTGGTCGTCGAGGCCGTAATCCTCCTGGGCGATGGTCGTGGCCGAGAAGGTGTTGGTCTCCGAGATGTCGGCCCCGGCGGCGAAATACCGGTCGTGCAGATCGGCGACGACGTCCGGCCGGGTCAGACACAGGATGTCGTTGTTGCCCTTCATCTGCTCGCGTTCGTCATAGCCGTTGGCCGCGGTGAAGCGGTCGCTCCGGAAGTCGCCTTCGCCCAGGCCGAGGCGCTGGATCATCACGCCCCAGCTGCCGTCCAGCACGAGGATGCGTTCCTTCGCGGCCCGGTGCAGGGCGGCGATGCGTTCGCTGCGGGAGAGGGGGGAACTCATACTGTGGCCTTGGTCTCGCGGACGCCCAGCACCCGGCAGATGGCGTAGACCAGGTCGGCGCGGTTCAGGGTGTAGAAGTGGAAGTCGGCGAAGCCCTCCTCCTGCAGCCGCGCGCAGATCTCGGCCGCCACCGAGGCGGCGATCAGCTTGCGGGTCTCGGGGTCTTCGTCCAGCCCCTCGAAATGGGCCGCCAGCCAGTCGGGGAGGCTGGTCCCGCAGGCTCCGCACATGCGCCGGAGCCCGGCGAAATTCGACACCGGCATGATCCCGGGGATCAGGGGAATGGTCACCCCCGCCGCCCGCACGCGGTCGCGGAAGCGCAGGAAGGCGTCGATGTCGAAGAAGAACTGGCTGATCGCCCGCGTCGCGCCGGCGTCCACCTTGGCCTTCAGCACCTCGATGTCGTGATCGATCGAGGGGCTCTCGGGGTGACCCTCCGGATAGCAGCCGACGCTGATCTCGAAATCGCCCCGTCGGGCGATGGCGGCGGTCAGCTCGGTGGCGTTGGCGTAGCCGTCGGCGCGCGGGACGTAGGCGCCCCCGATGCCGGCCGCGCCCGGCGGGTCGCCGCGCAAGGCCACGACGTGCCGGACCCCGGCCTCCCGGTAGGCGTCGATCACCGCGTCGACGTCGCTTCGGTTCGCCTCGACGCAGGTGACGTGGGCGGCCGGCGCGAGATCCGTCTCGGCGAGGATGCGCTGGACGGTCCGGTGGGTGCGCTCGCGCGTCGACCCGCCGGCGCCATAGGTCACCGAAACGAACTCCGGCCGCAGGGGGGCGAGGCGCGACACCGCCTGCCAGAGACTGGCTTCGGATTCCTCCGATTTCGGCGGAAAGAACTCGAAGGAAATCCTGGGACGAGATGCGTCCTGGCCGGCGCGTGCGACCGGCCCCAGCGGAGACAGCAGCAAGGTCCGGGCTTCTGACAGGCTGAGTGCGGATCCGGTCATGCCGCGCTCGCCTTCGCGGCGGCGGGCCGCTCGGCGCTCCAGATCGAGACGGTGAGGCCCTCGGTGTCCGGCGGCATGACGATCGCAGCGCACGGCTTCAGGCCGGCCGCCGACAGCCAGTCCCGCATCTCCTTGTCGGCGAAGCCCAGCCGCCGGTGCTGGTGTTCCTCCCGCAGATGCTCGAGATTGTGAGGCGCGAAGTCGACGATCAGCAACCGTCCACCGGGCATGACGAGACGCGCCGCCTCGGCCACCGCCGCGGCCGGATCCGCCAGGTAGTGCAGCACCTGATGAACCAGCACCAGATCGGCGCTCTGGTCGGGCAAGCGGGTGGCGAAGATGTCGCCATGGCGCAATTCAACCTTCTCGAGGCCGGCCTTGGCGACGTTGCTGCGGGCGATGTTCAGCATGTTTTGGCTGAGGTCGAGACCGACCGACATCCGCGCCTTGCTGCCGAGCAGGGTCAGCATCCGCCCGGAGCCGGTGCCGAGGTCGACCACGCGTTCGAACGGGCCTTCACCGGTGAGGCGGAGGATGGCGGCCTCGATGTCGCTCTCGCGTACATAGAGGGAGCGAATCTGGTCCCACTGGGGAGCGACGCGCTCGAAGTAGGCGTTGGCGGCGGCTTCCCGTTCGCGCCGCACCTCCTCGAGACGCCGATCGTCGGCGGCGCCTGCGCTTGTCTCCAGCAGATCGAGGATCGTGTCCACCAACCGGCGTGCCGTCGGCGTGGAGGAGACGCGGTAGAAGACCCGCGCCCCGTCCGGAAACCTTTCGATGAGACCGGCGTCCGCCATCAGCTTGAGGTGTCGCGAGACCCTCGGCTGGCTCTGCTCGAGGACGCCGGACAACTCCATCACCGAAAGCTCTTCCCCGGCGAGCAGCGACAGGATGCGCAGGCGGGTCGGCTCGCCGGCGGCGCGGAGGGCCTCAACCGTCTGTTCGGGCGTCAGGGACATGGGATCATATAAAGATATCCTTATATGATTATGCAAGGAAAATCTCTGGCCACATCGGGCCGACGGGCACAGTCTGTCGCCCAGTGCTGAATGGATCCAGACCGATGAGCCCGCGCCTTTCCCCCCTCGTCGCCCTCGCCCTCGCCGCCTTCGCCGCCCCGGCCGCCTCAGCCCAGACCCCGCCGGAGGCGCCTCAGGCCGGGGGCATGATGGGCCCGCCCCGCACCGCCGCCGAGGCGCCCGCCTGGGCGGATCGCCTGTTCGACCGGCTGGACGCCGACGCCGACGGCGTCATCACCGGCCGCGAGCTGATGGTGCTCAGCCGGGGCGAGGTCGCCGCCCGGGGCGGTTCGCGCATCCGCGCCATGGTGTCCCAGTCGGACGCCAGCAACGACGCCCGCGTCACCCGCGAGGAGCTGCAGGCCGGCGCGGTCCGCATGTTCGAGCGCATGGACGCCGACGGCGACGGCCGTCTGTCCGACGCCGAGATGCCGCGTCCGCCGGCCCCGCGCGCGCCGGTCGCCCTGCCGATGCCGGCGCCTGATCCCATGCCGATGCCCGGCATGGACGACGACTGATCAGGGCTTGCGCGGGGATCCGCCGGGCGACAGGTCGAGGGCGGTGTAGTCCATGGCGCTGAACAGCGGCTGCGGCTGCGGCGCCGGCGGGGGAGGCGGCGCGGGCAGGTCCGGCAGGCCCGCGAGGCGCCGCTTGTTGACATGGCTCTCGGGCCGCGGCGCCGCCGGGTCGGGGAATTCGCCGCGGAAATAGTAGCGCTGCCACGCCTGCTTGGCGGCTTCCGGATCGCCGTTGGCAAGGCGGGTGTTGAAGTCCGAACGCACCGCCTTCCACGCCTCGTACTGGCGGCCCAGGTCGCTCTCGGCGTCCAGCGGCGCGCCCACCGGCTGGAAGGCCTCGACCAGGTGGTGCTGCACCGGCTGGATGAAGCAGAACGGCTCGTCCTTCTCGAACCGCACCCGACCCGGGGCGGTGAAGCGCCAGTTCATGGTGAAGGGGTAGGGCAGCCAGTCGGTCTCCACCAGGCCCTCCAGCGGCGCGATCCCGTGCTTGAACCGGTTCGGGCTGCCGGCGCAGCGCAGCGCCCAGCCCGGCGGCGTGCGGAACAGCCAGCCGACGTGGAAGGTCAGCACCCCATGGGTGAAGTGCGACACGGCGAAATGCTCGAACAGCGTCGCGTCGTCGTCGGGGAAGAAGCGGATCGATTCCGCCCCCAGGCTCCCGTCCCACTCCGCCTCGAAGCCGAAGGGGCACAGGATGTCCCATCCCGTGGTGTTGGCCATGCTCAGCGGCAGGCAGCGGTAGGGGTGCCGCGCCGCGAAGGCGTCCATCCAGTCGCGGTCGGGCCGGCCCGGGACCAGCTGCGGCGGGTTGGGCCGGGTCGGATAGCATTCCAGCCGCGGGGCGGCGGCGTCGGCGTCGGAAAGGGGATCGATCGCGGTCTGGCTCACGCCGGCCTCATGACTGAACAACTCGTCCGCGCATCTGACCGCAGAAGCCCGCGCTTCGCCAGTCCGAAAGGCGTCAGCCCGCCGCCACCGGCGTCTTCAGCGGCGCCCCGGCGAACGCCGCCTGCAGGTTCTCCAGCAGCAGCATCAGCATGCCCTGCACGGCCTCGGTGGTCGCCCCGCCGGTGTGGGGCGTCAGCACCGTGTTCGGCACGTCGGCCCAGCGGGCCGGGTCGGTGGGCTCGTCCTCGAACACGTCCAGGGCCGCCTGTCCCAGCCGCCCCGCGCGCAGCGCCGCGATCAGGGCGTCCTCGTCGACCAGCTGGCCGCGCGCCACATTGACCAGCAGCCCCTGCGGCCCCAGCGCCTCGATCACCTCGCGCGAGATCAGGCCGCGGTTGCTCTCGTCGGCGCGGCAGGCGACCACCAGAACGTCGCTGTCCCGCGCCAGCTCCGGCAGCGAGGCCGCCCGCGGCCAGGGCGCGTCCTTCTCCCGCGGCCCCCACCAGCGCACCGGCATGCGCAGGGCCTCCGCCCGCCGGGCCACGGCCTCGCCGATGGCGCCGAGGCCGACGATGCCGACCTTCTGCCCCTTCAGCGAATGGGTGATCGTCTTCGACTCCGCCGTCCAGCCGCCCGCCCGCAGCGAGCGGTCGCCGGCGACGATGCCGCGCCGCGCCCCGACGATCAGCCCGATGGCGTGATCGGCGACGTCCTCGTGGTTCACCCCCGGCGCATGGGTGACGGGCAACCCCCGCGCCCGGCACCAGTCCACGTCGATCCCGTCGTAGCCCGAGGTGAAACAGGCCACCAGCTTCAGGTTGGGCAGGCTCTCCACCAGCCTTGGATCCAGCGGGTACTCCCCCGCCACCACCAGCGCCCCGATGTCGTGCGCCGCCTCCACCGGCGGCCCCTCCCACAGCCGGTAGACGTCGTAGCTCCCCTCCAGAAAGGCGGTCAGCGGCGCGAGATGGCGCTGCACGATCAGCACGGCGGGACGCTGGGTCATGGGGGGAGACTAGCGCGGGCGGAGGGGGACGGGGAGGGGGCGCTGGTTCGGCCGCTTCGTTCAGGCTTCCGGCGGCGTTGAGCCAAGGGCAGGCCAACGGGTATAGGCGAAGATGAACAGCGCAGCCACGTTAGCCATCGGGATGAGGTAGAGCAGCGCCCACCACGGACTGAAGCCGGCCTTTCTCAGAATCGTGGAGATCGGAAGCATCGGCAGAAGCCAGCCGATGACGACGACCCAGTGCCAGACGCTGAAAGAGCCCATCGTACCACTCCCCGGCAGGACGGAAACGACGCTATCAGGACCCGGATTTCCCGTTAAGCGTTATGGTCAAACCCGCCCCCTACCGCCGCGTCTTCTTACCCG
>Ga0154912_103_pt6 | contig 33080 bp, 35 predicted proteins | sample RifCSPhighO2_01_FD_105881 | JGI IMG/M metagenome (GOLD analysis project Ga0154912, IMG submission 105881) | Caulobacterales bacterium RIFCSPHIGHO2_01_FULL_70_19 | reverse complement strand
GGAGGCGGCGGGGGCGGCGGAGGCGGGACGCCCTCCGGCGTGCTCATCCCCTCCGGCGTGGGACCGGTGGCGTAGGGGTCGCCGCCGATGTCGACGGCCCCCTGCGGCAGGACCAGCCGCTGGCCCGGCGAGATGTCCGCCCGCGGGCCGAGGCCGTTGAGGTCGATCAGCACCTGCACCGGGGTCTGGAAGCGACGGCCGACGCCCGAGATGGTGTCGCCCGGCTGGATCACATAGCTGGCCCCGGCGACCGTGGCGACCGAACCGGCCGGCGGCGGCGGAGCGGCGAAGCCCTCGGAGGCCGGTCCGGCGGCGGGCGCGCGGCCCGGACCGGTCGAAACCGGCGCATCCAGCGCCCCGCCCTCGATCTCCACGGCCGCGGCCGTCGACGGCGGCGCCTCGGCGGCCGCATTGGCGGGGCTGCGTCCGTCCTCGCCCGAGGGCGCGGGGGCGGTCGGCGCGGCCGGATAGGCGGGCGCCCGGCTCACCGGCGGCGCCGCGCCGGCGTAGATGGGATAGCGCGGCGCGTCCGGATAACTCGAGCACGCCGCCAGCGTCATCAGCGCGCCCAGCGCCAGCGCCGCCCGTCGTCCCGCCGTCATCCAGTCCATTCGCCCGCTCCCGAATCCACGTCCCGCCTGCCGGCCACCCTGGCCCGCGAACCGCGCCAAAGTTGGGCGGGAAGGTTAATGAGAAGGGAATAGGGATTAGGGGGCAGGGATTAGGGAAGGATTGCGGATGTCGCAGGAGGTCAGTTCTAGCTCCGGGTCGCATCCCGAGGCTGTCCCTGGCTCCTAATCCCTATTCCCTACCCCCTGGTCCCTACCCTCATCCCTCCTTCGCCATCCCCTCCACCAGCGGCACGAACCTGACCTCCGCGAGGCTCTCGCGGCGGAAACTCCCGTCGTCCTGGCCGACGTAGCGATGCAGCATCTGCACCGAGGTGCGGCCCACCGGCACGACGAGGATGCCGCCCGGCTTCAGCTGGTGCAGCAGCTCCGTTGGCTCTCCGGGCGCGGCGGCGGTGACCATGATGCGGTCGAACGGGGCCTGCTCGGGCCAGCCGAGGCCCCCGTCGCCGTGGCGTGTGATGACGTTGTCGATGCCCAGCAGGCGCAGCCGCCCCTCCGCCTCGGTCAGCAGGCTGCGGTAGCGCTCGACCGAATAGACGTAGCGCGCCAGCCGGCTCAGCACCGCCGCCTGGTAGCCGGAGCCGGTGCCGATCTCGAGCACCCGGTGACGCGGCTGCACGTCCAGCGCCTGGGTCATCAGGCCGACGATGTAGGGCTGGCTGATGGTCTGGGCGCAGTCGATCGGCAGCGGCTTGTCGTCCCACGCCTGGTCGAGGAATTTCTCGTGCACGAACACCGAGCGGTCGATCGACTCCATCGCCGCCAGCACGCGCGGGTCGGTCACCCCCTGCTGCCGCAGCCCGAGGATCAGCCGCCCCGCCCGGTCGTCGTGCAGCTTCATCGCGCCACCTTCAGCGAGAGCCGGTCGACGTAGAGCAGCCGATCGGAAGAGCAGCCCTCGACCTCCGCGGTGCCCACCGCCGCGAGCGGCACGGCCCTTCCGCGCACCGCGACCCAGCGGCCGTCCCAGTGTCCGGCGGCGCGGACGAACCGGCCCGTCAGATCGACCGGCAGGCAGGTTCCGTCGTCGAGCCGCAGCCGGCCGCGCGTGGAGCCGTCGACGCGCGGCATCTCGAGCCGGCCCCGCAGCCGGCACCAGCCGGCGGCGTCGCAGCCCGAATCGATCCACGGCCGGTCGAGCCACCCCGGACGCGTGGTCGGCGCGGTACAGCCGGCGATCCCGGCCGCCACCGCAATCATGGCCGGCCCGGCCCTCACGCCGCCGCCCTCGCCTTCGGCGGGGCGCCGCCCAGCATGCCCTTCAGGTCGTTGACGCTCGGCATGTGGGTCAGGTCGATGTGCAGCGGCGTCACCGAGATGCGGCCCTCGTCCATGGCCCGCAGGTCGGTGCCGTCGGCGTGCTCCTGCTTGGTCCCGCGGAAGCTCATCCAGTAGTAGTCCCGCCCGCGCAGGTCGGTGCGCTTGACCGCGTGCATCTCGCCGATGTCGCGGAAGCCCTGGCGGGTCACCTCGACCTCGCGGATCAGCGCCGGCGGCAGGGCCGGGAAGTTGAGGTTCATCACCACCCCCGCCTGCCACGGCCGCTCCAGCAGCCGCTCGATGATTCCCGGCGCGAAGGCCTCCGCCGTCTCCCAGTGCGCCCGCACCTCGTCGTGGAAGCGCTCGAGGCTCTGACTCAGGGCGATCGAGCGGATGCCGAAGGCCATGCCCTGCAGGGCGCCCGCCACCGTGCCCGAATAGGAGCAGTCCTCGCCGACGTTGTGGCCGCGGTTGACCCCCGACAGCACCAGGTCCGGCTTCTCCGGCATCAGGTCGTTGACCGCCAGCACCACGCAGTCGGTCGGCGTCCCAGTCACCGCGAATCGCTTGTCGCCCACCCGGTTGACGCGCAGCGGCTCGGTCAGGGTGATGCCCCGGCCCTTGCCGGACTGCTCCACCTGCGGCGCGCAGATCCACACGTCGTCCGACAGGGTCCGCGCGATCCGTTCGAGACACTCCAGACCCTCGGCCTCGATACCGTCGTCGTTGGTCAGCAGGATTCGCATGGCGGTCTGACTAGTCCGAAGACCGGCGAGGCGCATCCGAAAAAAAGCAATCGGCCCGGTCCGTGCGCCCGGTCGGGTCGGCCAGGTTCGTCACAAAGGTCACAAAGGATCACGACGAACACGTCGGGACCAGGGGAGCCCGCCCGCCCGCGGGCCGCAGGCCGGCAATCGATCCTCGCATCGCCCTGCGGGCGCCGCAGAAGGAACCGGCCCCGTCGTGCCCTTTGTGACTCGTCGTGTCCGTTGTGAAGAACCTGCAGAGCCGGGGCGGGCGCCGGTGGGGGACGGCGAGCCTCCCCTACCGCACCACCTCGACCCGGTCGGCGAGGATGACCACGTCCTTGCGGCAGCCGTTGGTGATGTTCGAACCCTGCCAGTCGTGGGTCTGCCCCTGGTTGCGCTCGCTCCACGCCATGGTGCGGCCGAAGAAGCGGACCTGCGAGCCGGAGATGTCGCCCGACGCCCGCTGGGCGTTGCGTGGCAGGGCGCCCGACACGCACGCCCGAGAACCCGGATTGCGCAGGTCGCGCTGCTCGGCGAACAGCTGGAACTCCTCGCCGGTCACCCGCACCCAGCCGGTGAAGGTCCCGCCCGACAGGTCCAGCCCCGCGGGCGCCGGGCCGGTGTTCCCGCCCATGGTCCCGCAGGCCGACAGGGCCAGCGCCCCGGCCATGATCGCAAGCGTCCGCATCCTCTTTCCTTTCCGTTCAATCAGCGGCGATCCGCTCGACGCCGCCCGTGTAGGGAATCAGCGCCGAAGGCACGCGGATCGATCCATCGTCCTGCTGATAGTTCTCGAGGATCGCGACAAGCGTGCGACCGACCGCCAGGCCCGAACCGTTCAGGGTGTGCACGAACTCGGTCTTCTTCTCGCCGTCCCGCTTGAACCGCGCGTCCATGCGCCGCGCCTGGAAGTCGCCGCAGTTCGAGCACGAGCTGATCTCGCGGTAGGTGTTCTGCGACGGCAGCCAGACCTCAAGGTCGTAGGTCTTGCGGGCCGAGAAGCCCATGTCGCCCTTGCACAGCAGCACCTTGCGGTAGGGCAGCTCCAGCCGCTGCAGGATGGCCTCTGCGCAACCCACCATGCGCTCGTGCTCGGCCTCGCTGTCCTCCGGCCGTGTGATCGAGACCAGTTCGACCTTGTGGAACTGGTGCTGCCGGATCAGGCCGCGCGTATCCCGCCCCGCCGACCCCGCCTCGGCCCGGAAGCACGGCGTCAGGGCGGTGTAGCGGATCGGCGTGGTCAGCTCGCTCTCGGGCAGGATCTGCTCGCGGACGAGATTGGTCAGGGAGACCTCGGCGGTGGGGATGAGGAGGTGCTCGCCGACCCGGAACAGATCCTCCTCGAACTTCGGCAACTGTCCCGTCCCGAACATCGCCTCGTCGCGCACCAGATACGGCGGATTGACCTCCAGATAGCCGTGCTCGCCGGTCTGCACGTCCAGCATGAACTGGCCGACGGCCCGCTCCAGCCGAGCCAGCCCGCCCTTCAGCACGGCGAAGCGCGCGCCCGACATCCGCGCCGCCGCCTCGAAGTCCAGCAGCCCCAGCGCCTCGCCGAGATCGGCGTGGTCCTTGGCCGGTCCGCCTTCGCGCGGCGTCCCCCAGCGGCTCACCTCGACGTTGGCGCTTTCGTCCTCGCCGTCCGGCACGTCGTCCGCCGCCAGGTTCTTCTGCGCCGCCAGCAGGTCGCGCAGCCTGCCGCCGACCTCCCGCTCCGTCTCCTCGGCGGCGGCGATCTCGCCCTTCAGGCTCTCCACCTCGGCCTTCAGCCGCTCGGCCTCGGCCATGTCCTTCTTCGCCATGGCCGCGCCGATGGCCTTGGACGCGGCGTTACGTTTCGCCAGCCCCTCCTGCCCCGCCGTCTGCGCCGCACGCAGCTCGCGATCCAGTTTCAGCAGCTCGTCGACGATCGCCCGCGCGTCCTCGACCCCGCGCGACGACCACCCCGCGACGAAGGCGTCGGGATTGTCACGGATGGCGCGGATGTCGTGCATGGGGAAGTCTCTCGGGAAGGAAGCGCTGTCCTAGCCCCGGCGGCGGATTCCGCCAAGCGGGCCGCCTTCCACCACTCACCAGTTCAACTTGCTCCCCACCCCTCCGTCACCTTCGGGCTCGACCCGAGGGTGACGGAGAGCTGGATTGAGGTGTCCGCTCAAATCAGCCCCGCCATCGGCGAGCTCGGGCTGGCGTACATCCGCCTGGGCATCCGCCCGGCCAGATAGCCCTCGCGGCCGGCGATGACCGCATGCTTCATCGCCCGCGCCATGCGGATCGGGTCCTTCGCCCCGGCGATGGCGGTGTTCATCAGCACCGCGTCGCAGCCCAGCTCCATGGCCAGGGTGGCGTCGGACGGCGTGCCCACGCCGGCGTCGACCAGCACCGGCACCTTCGCCTGCTCGACGATCAGGCGGATGTTGACCCGGTTCTGGACGCCCAGGCCCGACCCGATCGGCGCCGCCGCCGGCATGATCGCCGCGGCCCCGGCCTCCTCGAGCCGTTTGGCCATGACCACGTCGTCGGTGCAGTAGACCATGACGTCGAAGCCGTCCTTCACCAGCAGGTCCAGCGCGCGCAGGGTCTCGACCATGTCGGGGTACAGGTGCGGCGTGTCCGACAGCACCTCCAGCTTGACCAGCGACCAGCCGCCCGCCTCGCGCGCCAGCCGCAGGGTGCGCACCGCATCCTCGCCCGTGAAGCAGCCGGCGGTGTTGGGCAGGAAGGTGAAACGGTCCGGCTTCACGTAATCCACCAGCATCGGCTGCGACGGGTCCGACAGGTTCACCCGCCGCAGGGCCACGGTGACGATCTCCGCCCCCGCCGCCTCGGCCGCCGCAGCGTTCTGGGCGTAGTCGGCGTACTTGCCGGTGCCGACGATCAGCCGGCTGGAGAAGGTCCGTCCGGCGACGGTCCAGGTGTCGGAGGCGGTGTCGGTCTGGGCGCTCATGCACCGGCTTCTAGCCCCGCGCCGGGGCCCCGCGAAAGGGCGAGATGGTCGCGGCCGCTGGTTTAGCCCCCGCCGACGAACTGCACCACCTCGAAGCGGTCGCCTTCGGCCACCGGCGTGGCGCCGTGCAGCGACTTCGGCACGATCTCCAGATTGCGCTCCACGGCCACCTTGCGCACGTCCAGCCCCAGCGCCTCGACCAGCGCCAGCACCGTGGCGGCGGAGGTGTCGAAAGGTTCGCCGTTGACCTGGATGCGCATGACGCTACGTCAATCTCCTCTGCGTCCGGCTTGCTTGCCGCGACGCCTCAGCTAAAAGGCCGGACCGATTCCGGTCGGACGCCATCTTCCGCGAGCGAATGCCCGACAGCCCCGTCCTCTACGTCCTGAACGGCCCCAACCTCAACCTGCTTGGGGTGCGCGAGCCGGAGATCTATGGCCGAGAGACCCTCGCCGATGTGCAGGCGCGCTGCGAGCGCGCCGCCGCCGGCGCGACGGTCGTGTTCCGCCAGACCAACCACGAGGGCGAGCTGATCGACCACGTCCAGGAGGCGCGCACGAAGGCCGACGCCCTCGTGATCAACCCCGCCGGCTACGGCCACACCTCGGTGGCCCTGCTGGACGCGCTGAAGACGCTGACGATTCCGATCGTGGAGTGCCACCTTTCCAATCCGGCGGCGCGCGAGCGCCTCCGGCACCGCTCCTATGTGTCGGCGGTCGCCGCCGGCGTGGTTTCGGGCTTCGGCCCGGTGAGTTACGAACTGGCCGTCAAGGCCGCCCTCGGCCTGGTGCAGGAACGCAGCCGGTCCGCGGGCCGTTCGATATAGACAGGGACGAGAGACGCCAATGTCCGACAAGACCCCCCGGCTGAAGAACGACGACAGCGGCATCGACGCCGGCCTGGTGCGTCAGCTCGCCGACATCCTCAACGACACCGATCTGACCGAGATCGAGGTCGAGAAGGACGATCTGAAGATCAAGGTGAAGCGCGAGGTGACCGTCTCGGCCGCGCCGGTGCATTACGCTGCCGCTCCGGCGCCCGTCGCCCACGCCGCTCCCGCCGCCGCGCCTGCGGCCGGCGCCATGCCTTCGGATCCGGCGACCATCGTCGCCCGCGCCGGCGAGGAGGTGAAGTCGCCGATGGTCGGCACCGCCTATCTGCAGCCTGCCCCCGAGGCGCCGCCCTTCGTCCAGCCCGGCGACAAGGTGAAGAAGGGCCAGACCCTGCTCATCGTCGAGGCGATGAAGACCATGAACCCGATCCAGGCGCCGCGCGACGGCGTGGTGGCCGAGGTGCTGGTCGGCGACGCCCAGCCGGTCGAGTTCGGCGAACCGCTCGTCCTGCTCGAGGCGTAAGCCATGTTCACCAAGGTCCTCATCGCCAACCGCGGCGAGATCGCCCTGCGGATTCATCGGGCGTGCAAGGAGATGGGCATCTCCACCGTCGCCGTGCACTCCGAGGCCGACCGCGGCGCCATGTGGGTGCGGCTCGCCGACGAGAGCGTCTGCATCGGCCCGGCTCCGGCGGCGAAGTCCTATCTGAACATCCCCTCGATCATCGCCGCCGCCGAGATCACCGGCGCCCAGGCCATCCACCCGGGCTACGGCTTCCTGTCCGAGAACGCCCGCTTCGCCGAGATCGTCGAAGCCCACGGCATGACCTTCATCGGACCCCGGCCGGAGCACATCCGGATCATGGGCGACAAGATCACCGCCAAGCAGACCGCGAAGGATTCCGGCATCCCGGTGGTCCCTGGCTCCGAGGGCGAGGTCGAGACGGTCGATGCCGCGATCAAGGCGTCGAAGGCGATCGGCTTCCCTCTCATCGTCAAGGCGGCGGCGGGCGGCGGCGGGCGCGGCATGAAGGTGGCCCTTGCGCCCGAGAACCTGACCGAGGCGGTGCAGACCGCCCAGTCTGAGGCCAAGGCCGCCTTCGGCAACGGCGCCGTCTACATGGAGCGCTATCTCCAGAAGCCGCGCCACATCGAGATCCAGGTGATCGCCGACAGCCACGGCAATGTGGTCCACCTGGGCGAGCGCGACTGCTCGCTGCAGCGCCGCCACCAGAAGGTGCTCGAGGAAGCCCCCTCGCCCGCCCTGTCGGCGGGAGAGCGCGCCGCCATCGGCCGCACCGTCACCGAGGCCATTCGCAAGATCGGCTACCTCGGCGTCGGCACCATCGAATTCCTCTGGGAGGACGGCGAGTTCTTCTTCATCGAGATGAACACCCGCCTGCAGGTCGAGCATCCGGTGACGGAAATGATCACCGGCGTCGACCTGGTGCGCGAACAGATCCGCATCGCCGCCGGCCTGCCGCTCAGCTTCACCCAGGACGACATCCACTTCGAGGGCCACTCGATCGAGGTGCGAATCAACGCCGAGAACGCCGAGACCTTCACCCCCTCGCCCGGCACGGTGAACGACTTCCACGCCCCCGGCGGCCTGGGCGTGCGTCTGGATAGCGCCATCTACGCCGGCTATTCGATCCCGCCCTACTACGACAGCCTGATCGGCAAGCTGATCGTGCACGGTCGCGACCGGGAGGAGTGCGTGGCCCGCCTGAAGCGGAGCCTCAACGAGATGGTCGTCGGCGGCGTCGACACCACCATCCCGCTGTTCCAGAAGTTGCTGCAGGAGCCGGACATCCTGTCCGGCGACTACGACATCCACTGGCTCGAGAACTGGGCGAGACGCCAGAAGGACGAAGCCTGACGGCGGTGGAGGAGCCCGGCTTCAGCGCCAGCCTCCCCTTCGGCCGGTTCGGTCCGGACGAACTGCTCCACTGCTATGCCACCGGCGTCTTCCCGATGGGCGAGGCGCGCGACGACCCACGGGTCTTCCTCGTCGAGCCCGACCGGCGCGGCGTCATCCCGCTGAACGGCTTCCACGTCCCGACCCGCCTGCGCCGCACGGTGCGCGCGGAGCCGTTCGACATTCGGGTCAACACCGCATTCGACGCCGTGGTAGACGCCTGCGCCGCCGCCGCCCCCGGGCGCGAAGACAGCTGGATCAACGGCCCGATCCGCCGCCTCTACGCCGCCCTCAACGCCCGCGGCCAGGCCCATTCGATCGAATGCTGGCGCGACGAGCGCCTGGTCGGGGGCCTTTATGGCGTCACACTCGGCGCCGCCTTCTTCGGCGAGAGCATGTTCAGCCGCGAACGGGACGCCTCCAAGGTGGCGCTGGTGCACCTCGTCGCGCGGCTCAGGCGCGGCGGATGGCGGCTGCTCGACGCCCAGTTCATGACCGAACATCTCGGCCAGTTCGGCGCGGTGGAGGTCTCCCGGGCGGCCTATCTGCGCCAGCTGCGGGCGGCGCGCGCCCTGCATGCCGATGCGGCTGGTCTGGCAGTTCCCATGACCGGAGCAGAGGCCGTGGCCTACGCCCTGCAGCCCACCACCCAGGCGTCGTAGATCGGGTGCTGAAGTCCGTTCACCCCCGGCGACGAGGCGAACATCCAGCCGCGGAAGATCTCCCTCGGCTCAGACGCCTGCAGCAGGCCGCGAGGCTGAACCCGGAACTCGAGATAGGCGATGGCGTCGGGGACGACCTCTTCCGGCGTCGACACCTCGCAGGCGCGGGCGGAGACGATCAGGGAGTCCGCGAAGCGGACGGGACGACCGCCCACCTCCACCGCGAAACGCATGGTCTCGGCGGTGATCTTGTCGACGGCCTCGACGATGGCGACGCGCCCGCGCTGGCGGCGAGCGGGTTCCGCCGCCTTTTCCGCTTCTGCGGGGGCCGCGACGACTTCCGCCTGCTCGGCGGCGGCCGCCTCGTCTTCCGTCGGCGAAACCTCTTCTGCCTCGGGAACCACCACGACGGAGGGATTCGGCGGCGTGATCGGAATCGGCACCACCGGGGCGGGCGCGGCTTCGGGAGCCGGTTCGCGGGGCGGCACGACGACGGGTTGGCTCGGCGGCTGCGCCGCCGGCTGGCTGTTCAGTTCGGCGGTCGGGTCCTGCACCGGGCGGGCGTCCTGCGGGAGGTCGTTCAGCGCGGACGCGATCACCCCGCCCGCGCCGAGCGCCGCGGCGGACGTGATCGCAACCAGCAGGGCCCGCCGAAGCCTCATTCGGGTTTCCAGGCCTCGTAGTCGCCCGTCGCCGCCGGGCGCACGCCCTCCGCCGCCAGCGATCCCCTGGGGCGCCAGGCCATCGGCGTGCCGGTGAGGTTGGGCAGGTAGTCCTTCTCCCAGGACTTCCGCGGCAGCGGCCGCTCGGTCGGCGGCTCATCGACGGTGTAGTGAAGCCAGCCGTACCAGTCCGGCGGCACTTTCGATCCATCGGCGTAGCCGTTGTAGACGACCCAGCGCCGCCGGCGGCCGTCGTAGCTCGTATTGTCCCGCGACAGGTAGTAGCGGTTGCCGAACTCGTCGGTCCCGACCAGCTGGCCGCGCTTGGCGATGGTGAACAGGGTGCCGATGGTGGCGCCGTCCCACCACCCGAAAATCTTGCCTAGCACGTCGGGAAATCCACTCGATTCGGATCGGCCGGAACGCCCGGCGTCAGCGGCGCTGATCATAGAAACCCGCAGCGGTCGCGTCCAGCACGCTCGCGGCGCGATCGCACTCAACATGTTGGGGGTAAGCCCGACAATCCACGCCAGATTTATTGCGGAACCGGTTGCTGCGCGGCTAGCCTTGGCGAACCGCCGCATCGAGACGCCGTCATGCGCCAGTCCACCTCCCTCGCCGCCCTGCTCGGCGACACCCCCCGGCCGCCGCGCGAGATCGAGCGCGGCGCGCAGGTGATGACGGTGCGCGCCCCGGAAAGCTGGACGGATGTCCAGATCGAGGCCTGGCTGGACTGGGCGGCGGACGCCGGCCTCCCGCTGGACGGCGCGGACCCGCTCTCGGCCGCCGTGGGCGCCTGGACGGCCGGCCTGGGCCGTCCGCCGGCGGAGACGGCTGAACTGGCCGCTGCGCTCCTGCTGGGCGTGGCCAGCCCGGCCCGGGCGCGCCCCATCGACCCCCGCCCGCCGCTGCAGCTCGCCGACCCGGCGACGGCCGGGGTGCTGGCGGCGGACGGCGCTCGCCGGCGTGGCCTCCGGATCGCTACAGCGGCGGTCCGCGCGACCGCGGACGCCCTGGGCGCCGTGACCGAGGCGGTCGCACGCTGCAGCGGCTCGCCGGCGGACTGTCGGGACCCGTCGCGCAACCCCGCCCTCGCCCGCGCCGCCCGCGCCGCCCGGGCCGCAGGAGCCGTCGACCTCGACATCCTCCGCGCCGCAGCCGGGGATCACGGCGACATAACCCCGCCGGAACTGACCACGCCGCCCCCCTTGGTGGCGATCGCGGACAGGGCTTTCGTCGCGTCCGGGGGGCCGGAGGCGCAGCTGGCGGCCGCGGCGGCTGTCGACGGCGACCTGATCGTGACCTTCGACCCCGCCACTGCGGAAGCTGTGGTCGAGGCGAGCCGCGCGCCTGCGGTCCTGCTTTCGGCGCCGCGGCTGTCCGAGTTGCTCGGCCCGGCCTTTGAGGCAGGCCTGCGGCGACAGGCGGACCTCTGGGCGCGGGCGCTGGCCGCCTCGCCCGGGGCCTGCGCCATCGGCGTCGGCGGGCTGGCGGACCACCTGCTCGCGACCGGAGCGGCCGACGCCGAGGCCGCCGCGGCGCGCCTCGCGCAGCTGGTCTCGGAGGCGGGAGGAGCCCCGACCCTGTTCGTCGAGGATCCGGAAGCCACCCTGCGCATCGGCTCGTCCGGGCTCGGCGCGCTGGAGATCTTCCAGACCGGCGACGGGGAGACGGCGCTGCGGTTGCGGCCGTCCCTCGCGGCGGCCATCGCGCGGGAGGGCGGCGACGTCGAGGCGGCGGAACGCTGGCTCCTTGGCCGACGAACCCTGGCCGGCGCGCCCGGGCTCGACCACACGGCGCTGCGGGGCGTCGGCTTCACAGATGTCGAACTGGAGGCGGTCGAGCAGGCGCTCGCCCACGTCGGGCGTCTGGAGGACGCCTTCCACCCGGCGGTGCTGGACAGCGGCTTCATGCGCGACGTGCTCGGTCTCGAGGTCGAGCCGGGCGAACAGGTTCTGCCGCGTCTCGGCTTCTCCGGGGAACAGATCGAGGCGGCCGCCGCCTGGGTCTTCGGGCATGGCGATCTACGCGACTGGCAGGGGGCGCCGCCGGCGCTGGCGCCTGTTCTCGCGGATCCGGCCGCCTTCGAGCGACGGGTGCGGGGCGCCCTGGAGCCGTTCAGCGCCTCGCCTGACGTGACGCCGATCGCCCTGCCATGGGATGCGAGCGCCGGTCAGGCGGCGCGGCTGCTGGCCGATGGAGCGCGCGAAGGTCTGCGGGCCGTGCGGCTGCAGCGCGCCGCGGCACCGGCCGGGCCGCTGATCGACCTGCCCGAGAACGGCGCGCCGGAACGGGACCGGAGGCCGGCTCCGGAACCGCGCACGGTCGAACGCGTCGTCGAGAAGGTGGTGGAACGGGACCGCACCCGCCGCAAGCTTCCGGACCGGCGCAAGGGCTACATCCAGAAGGCCGCCGTTGGCGGGCACAAGGTCTACATCCACACCGGCGAATACGAGGACGGCGAGCTCGGCGAGATCTTCATCGACATGCACAAGGAGGGCGCCGCCTTCCGGTCGTTGATGAACAATTTCGCGATCGCCATCTCGATCGGCCTGCAGTACGGCGTGCCGCTCGACGAGTTCGTCGACGCCTTCGTCTTCACCCGCTTCGAGCCGGCCGGGCGGGTGACCGGCAACGACTCGATCAAGTCGGCCACCTCCATCCTCGACTACATCTTCCGCGAGCTGGGCGTCTCATATCTGGGCCGGCACGAGCTGGCCAACGCCGACCCCGGACCCGGGGACGGACTGGGGGCCGGAGGCGCCGGCAACGACGAGGCGGCGGCCGTTCCGGCGGCGCGGTTCATCTCGAAGGGCTTCGCGCGCGGCGCGGCGCCCGACAACCTCGTCGTCCTGCCCTTCGGGCAGAAGCGCGACCCGCTGCCGGCGAACACCGGCGCGGCCTCGCCCGCGACCGCCTGTCCGGACTGCGGAGACCTGTCCCTCCGGCAGCGGGGCGGAGGCTGGATCTGCGACACCTGCGGCGCCGCCCCCTCGATGCAGGGTTAAGTCAACGAATTGGTGCAAGGCTTGAGCTGACTGGTCCCTGCCGACCCGGAGCCCGCCATGAAGCGTCTTTTGATCTCCCTCGCCATGTTGATGGCCGCCGCACCGGCCCAGGCGCAGAACGCCGGCCAGATCGCACGCGTGCGCGGCGGGGCCAGTTGCAGCGGCTGCAACCTGTTCCAGGCGGAGCTGTCGGGCCTGCAGGCGCGGGGCCTCAATCTCTCGGGCTCCCGTCTCCGTCAGGCGGATCTCAGCCTTGTCGTCATGAACCGCACCCGGTTCGACAACGCCGACCTTCGCGACGTCGAGGCCTACGGCGGCGTCTTTTCGGGATCCAGCTTCTCCGGCGCCGACCTGACCAACGCCAGCTTCGTCGGGACATATCTGGACGGCGCCAACTTCAGCGGGGCGGTGCTGTCGGGCGTCAACTTCGCCGGCGCGTCGCTCACGGGCGCGCGGGGACTCACCCAATCCCGGCTCGACCAGGCTTGCGGCGACGAGGCGACCCGGTTGCCGGCGGGACTGACCATTCGCCGCTGCTGATCGGCCACCGACCTTACGACGAATTAAGTAGGGTCTGTCGGGCGTTGGCGTCATGAAGGATGCGTGACCCAGTTCGCCCGCACCTTCCTTCGTCGCCTCATCGCCACCGGCGTCGCCGCCGCGGCTGTGACGGGCGCCGCCCCCGCCTTGGCCGAGATCCAGCTCCAGTGGCAGGATCGCGACGTGGCGCGGATGGTGTCGCTCGGCGGCTCCTGCAACCAGTGCGAACTGTCGGGACGCGATCTGGCCGGCGCCGCCTTCACAGGGGCGATGTTCACGAACGCCACCCTGGTGGGCGCCAATCTGCGCGGCGCCGAGATGGTCGGTTCGAACTTCTCGGGCAGCGACTTCAGCCGGGCTGAACTGACCGGCGCCGGGATGGTGGGGGCGAACTTTACGGGAGCCAGGTTCTCCCGCGCCGACATGACCGGAGTCATGGCGTTGGGGGCGACCCTCGTCCGCGCCCGCCTGGACAGCGCCAACCTGAGCGGCGCCGAGCTCAACGGGGCCAACCTGAACACCGCAGTGCTGAGCGGCGCCAACCTCCAGGCGGCCGAGCTGAACGCCGCCACCCTGGCGAATGTCGACGCCCGGCAGGCCGACTTCTCGAACGCCGAGATCAGCATGTCGAACCTGTCGAACGGCGACTTCAGGGGAGCCTCGTTCCGGAACGCGGAGCTGAACGGAGCCCGGCTGACCGGCGGCGACTTCGCGGGCGCCGACTTCCGCGGCGCGGATCTCAACCGCGCGGACATCCGGGGCGCCAATCTGAGCCGCACCCGCGGCCTGACCCAGGAAAAGGTCGGCCAGGCCTGTGGAGACGCCTCGACGGTCCTGCCCGCCGGGCTGAGCGCCCGGTCGTGCCGCGGCATTCTGCGTACCTCCCCGCCCCGCCCGCCGGCCCCTCCGGCGCCGCCGCGGGTGCGAAACCTGGTGATCGCCAGCAGCCAGTGACGAAAAAGGCCCCGGTCCGCGACCGGGGCCTTCTTCGTTGCAGCGCTGACCGGCGCCATCACACCTTCAGCGGCAGAGCCGGACGGATATGCAGCTCCTTGAGCTGCTTCTCCTGGACCCCGGCCGGTGCGCCCATCAGCAGGTCCTGGCCCTGCTGGTTCAGCGGGAAGGCGATGACCTCGCGGATGGCGGTCTCGCCAGCCAGCAGCATGACGATGCGATCGATGCCGGGGGCCAGGCCGCCGTGCGGCGGGGCGCCGTAGCGGAAGGCGTTGAGCATGCCGCCGAACTGCTCCTCGACCACCGAGGCGTCGTAGCCGGCGATCTCGAAGGCCTTGAGCATGATCTCGGCCTTGTGGTTCCGGATCGCGCCCGAGCACAGCTCGTAGCCGTTGCAGACGATGTCGTACTGATAGGCGAGGACGTCGAGCGGATCCTTGGTCGTCAGCGCCTCCATCTCGCCCTGCGGCATGGAGAAGGGGTTGTGGGAGAAGTCGACCTTCTTCTCCTCCTCGGACCACTCGAACATCGGGAAGTCGACGATCCAGCAGAATTTGAACTCGTCGTCCGAGATCAGGTTCAGGTCCTGACCCAGCTTCGTCCGGGCATTGCCGGCGAACTTGTAGAAGACGGACGGGTCGCCGGCGGCGAAGAAGGCGGCGTCGCCCTTGCCCATGGCCAGCGACTTCATCAGGGCGTCGGTCGCCTCGGCGCCGAGGTTCTTGGCGATCGGACCGCCCCAGGCGCCCTGGTCCTCGGACCAGAAGATGTAGCCGAGGCCCGGCTGGCCCTCGCCCTGGGCCCAGGAGTTCATGCGGTCGCAGAAGGCGCGGCTGCCGCCGGTCGGGGCCGGGATGGCCCAGACGGCGTTCTTCGCGTCGGCCGCGAGGATCTTGTTGAACAGGCCGAAGCCGCCGCCGCGGAAATGCTCGCTGACGTTCGACATCTCGATCGGGTTGCGCAGGTCCGGCTTGTCCGTGCCGAACATGGAGATCGCTTCCCGGTACGGGATGCGGACGAAGGGATACGGATCGACCTTCTTGCCGTCGGCGAACTCCTCGAACACGCCGTGCATGACCGGCTCGATCGCAGCGAAAACATCCTCTTGCGTGACAAAGCTCATCTCGACGTCGAGCTGGTAGAACTCGAGCGAGCGGTCGGCGCGCAGGTCCTCGTCGCGGAAGCACGGGGCGATCTGGAAATAGCGGTCGAAGCCCGAGACCATGAGCAGCTGCTTGAACTGCTGCGGCGCCTGCGGGAGGGCGTAGAACTGGCCGGGGTGCAGGCGCGATGGGACGAGGAAGTCGCGCGCGCCCTCGGGGCTCGAGGCGGTCAGGATCGGCGTCTGGTACTCCAGGAAGCCCTGCTCGACCATGCGCCGGCGGATCGAGGAGATCACCTTCGAGCGCAGCACGATGTTGCGGTGCAGGGTCTCACGGCGCAGGTCGAGGTAGCGGTGCTTGAGACGGATCTCCTCGGGATACTCCGGCTCGCCGAAGACGGGCAGCGGCAACTCGGCGGCCTCCGACAGCACCTCGACGGCCTTCACCCGGACCTCGATCTCGCCGGTCGGCAGGTTCGGATTCACGGTGCCGGCCTCGCGCAGCACCACCTCGCCGTCGACCCGGATGACGCTCTCGGCGCGCAGGCGTTCGACCACGTCGAAGCCGGGGGTCTCGGGGTGCAGCACCAGCTGGGTCAGGCCGTAGTGGTCGCGCAGGTCGATGAACAGCAGGCCGCCGTGGTCTCGCTTGCGGTGCACCCAGCCGGACAGGCGGACAGCCGAGCCGGCGTCGGTCGAGCGGAGGGCGCCGCAGGTGTGGGAGCGGTAGGCGTGCATGGCGTCTTCGTCTTGGATTCGGGGCCCTGACGGGCGCAATTCGGGAGCGCGGAAGGGCGCATCATCGCCCCGGAAAGTCAAGGCTGGCCGGGCCGGAGGGGCGAGAGTCCCCTTCCCGGGGCGTGATGTCCCCGAAGGGGATGTCTCCAGAGGCTCCTTTCGGCATCCACAGGCGCGTGGGCTTGTCCACGACCGGTCGGGAACACGCTCTTTCGCAACCGCGGCGTCTGCTATGGTGAACCGGCATGACCGGCCGTCCCGCTCCGCCTGACCAGATGCGCCTGCCGTTGCAGAGCGACCTGCCCGACGGCGCCACGGGCTTCGTCGTCTCGGACAGCAATCGCGCCGCTTTCGAGGCCCTGCAGGACTGGCCGAACCTGATCGGCGGGACGATGGCGATCTGCGGCCCGCAAGGCTCGGGCAAGAGCCGCCTGGGCCAGGTCTGGGCCGAGCGGGTGGGGGCGACGGCCGTGCACGGCGCGGAAGCGGCCCTGGTCGATCCGCTGGAGATCGAGGGCAGGCCGCTTCTGCTGGACGACGCCATGCAGGCGGACGACGAGACCCTGTTCCACCTGATCAACCTCGCGCAGGCCCCGGGCGGCGCCCTGCTGCTGGTCGACCGGCCGGCGCCGTCGGCCTGGGAGGTGCGGCTGCCCGACCTGCGCTCGCGGCTGGACGCGGTGATCAGCGTGCCGGTCGAGGCCCCGGACGACGCCGTGCTGGCCGCCATGCTGGAGGCGCGCTTCGCCGAGCGCGGCATCCGCCCGGCGAAGGACGTCATCCCCTACCTGTTGCTGCGGCCGTGGTGGAGCGGCTGGACGCCCTGCACCGGCCGGTAACCCGGGCGCTGGCGCGGGAGGGCGTCGAGGGGGGCGACCCGACCGGCGAGCTGTTCGGCGAAGCCTGAGCCGGTCTGGCTCAGCGCCGCCGGCGCATCAGCAGCACGGCCGCCGTCAGCACCGCCCCGGCCGCGATCACGGTCGCCGCCGCGGCCTCCCGCGAGCGCGCATGCGGAACCACGCCGGTCTCGACCAGCGGATTCGGCAGACGGCCCCGTCCGAGGTCGTCCAGCAGCCCCTCGACCGTGTTCACCCTGTCCGCAAGGATGAGCAGGAGCCAGTGACCCCACTGACTCTCGCTGAAGCGAAAGGCCTGTCTCCGCAGCACGCCGCTCAGGCCGCGGGGCGGGACGGAGGTCCCCATCGTCGCCGGGCGGGCCTTGTGCTCCACCGAGGCGAGGATCTCCACCTCCGCGGTCTGCAGGGCCGGGCGGCTCCAGTTCATGCCGGGACCGTCGTCGCCCGCGCGGTCGCGCATCGGCCAGGTGGGATCGTTCTCCGGATCGGCGTCGACGCCCCAGCCGACCACGGTGGTCGGGTCGATCCGGGGCGCGGCGGCGGGCGGGGCCTTGCGGGCGGCGGCTTCGGCGCGGTCGCTCTGGGTCTGCATGACGTCCTCCTCAGGCCGCGTTGGGGATCAGGACCGGCTTGATGCAGCCGTCGAGCTTGGACGAGAACAGGTGATAGCCCTCGGCCACCTCCTCCAGCGGCAGGCGGTGGGTGATGATCCGCTTCGGGTCGATGCGGCCTTCCTGCACATGCTCGACCAGGCGCGGCAGCAGGCGCTTCACCGAGGCCTGGTTGGCGCGGATGGTGATGCCCTTGTTCACGACATTGCCCATGGGGACCATGTTGCCGGTCGGACCGTAAACGCCGACGATCGACACCACCCCGCCCTTCTTCACCGAGTTGATGGCCCAGTGCAGCGGCACGGCGCTGCCGGCCTCTAGCTTCAGCTTCTTGCCGAACAGGGTGTGCCAGGCGTTTCCCGAGGCGTCCGCCCCCACGGCGTCGATGCAGACGTCGGCGCCGATGTCGGTGATCTTCTTGAGGAAGACCACCGGGTCGCCGATCTCCCGGAAATCGTAGACCTCGGCGGGGCAGTAGTCCCGGGCGAAGTCCAGCCGGTACTCGTGGTGGTCGATGACGATCACCCGGCCGGCCCCGAACAGCCAGGCGCAGCGCGCCGCCAGCAGGCCCACCGGCCCCGCCCCGAAGACCACGACGGTGTCGCCCGTCTGGATGCCGCCCATCTCGGCCGCCTGGTAGCCGGTGGGGACCACGTCGGTGAGCAGCACCGCGTCGTCCGGGTCCATCCAGTCGGGGATGACCATCGGCCCGAAGTCCGCATAGGGCACGCGCGCATACTCCGCCTGGCCGCCGTCGTAGCCGCCGGCGGTGTGGGAGTAGCCGAAGATGCCGCCCACCGCGGTCGCTTCGGGGTTGGACTCGTGGCAGTTGCCGAACAGGCCCTGCTTGCAGAAGTGGCACTGGCCGCAGGCGATGTTGAAGGGGACCAGCACATGGTCGCCCTTCTTCAGGTTCTCCACCGCCGGACCGACCTCCTCGACAACGCCGCAGAACTCGTGGCCGAAGGTCATCCCCACACGGGTGTCGGGAACCATGCCGTGGTAGAGGTGCAGGTCCGAGCCGCAGATGCACGACCGGGTCACCCGGACGATGGCGTCCCGGGGATGCTGGATCCTCGGCATCGGCTTCTCTTCGATGCGGACCCTGCGCGGTCCCCGGTAGTCCATCGCCAGCATGTTGCGCTCCCTGCGTCCGAGGGAGTGCAACCGGGCCTGCCCGGGATGGTTCCGCGCGCCGCGCCGGACGCCTAGAGACCCAGCTTCGCCTTCAGGATGTCGTTGACCGCCGCCGGGTTGGCCTTGCCCCCGGTCGCCTTCATCACCTGGCCGACGAACCAGCCGATAGCCTGGGGCTTCTCGGCGACGGCGGCGGCCTTGTCGGGGTTGGCGGCGATGATCTCGTCCACCGCCTTCTCGATCGCTCCGGTGTCGGTGACCTGCTTCAGGCCGTGCTTCTCGACCACCTCGGCCGGCGAGCCCTCGCCGTTCCAGACGTGGTCGAACACCTCCTTGGCGATCTTCGACGAGATGGTCCCGTTCTCGATCAGCTCGACCAGCTGAGCGACGTGGGCGGCCGGCAGCGGGTTCTCGGCGAAGTCCTTGCCGGCTGCGGCGAGTCGGGCGGAGACCTCGTTGGTCACCCAGTTGGCGACCAGCTTGGCGTCGCGGCCCTTGGCGGCTTCCTCAAAATAGTCGGCCTTGGCCTGTTCGGAGATCAGAACGCCCGCGTCGTACTGCGACAGGCCGTACTGGCTCATGAAGCGACGCCGCTTCTCGTCGGGCAGCTCCGGCAGCGAGGCTTTGATCTCGTCGATCCAGGCCTGCTCCAGCTCAAGCGGCAGGAGATCGGGATCAGGGAAGTACCTGTAATCGTGCGCCTCTTCCTTGGAGCGCATCGAGCGGGTCTCGCCCTTCCCGGGGTCGAACAGCCGCGTCTCCTGGATGATGGAGCCGCCGTCCTCGAGGATCTCGATCTGGCGCCGGGCCTCGTAGTTGATGGCCTGGGCGATGAAGCGGAACGAGTTGACGTTCTTGATCTCGCAGCGCGTGCCGAACGGCTCGCCGGGGCGGCGCACCGAGACGTTGACGTCGGCCCGCAGGTTGCCCTTCTCCATGTCGCCGTCGCAGGTGCCGAGATAGATCAGGATGGTGCGGATCTTCTTGACGTAGGCGACCGCCTCTTCGGGCGTGCGCAGGTCGGGCTTGGAGACGATCTCCATCAGCGCCGTGCCGGCCCGGTTGAGGTCGACGTAGCTCTCGGTCGGCGACAGGTCGTGGATCAGCTTGCCGGCGTCCTGCTCGAGGTGCAGGCGCTCGATGCCGACCTCGAAGAAGGTCCCGTCGTCACGCTCGACCTCGACCACGCCCTCGCCGACGATCGGGTGGTACAGCTGGCTGATCTGGTAGCCGGTCGGCAGGTCCGGATAGAAGTAGTTCTTCCGGTCGAACTGGCTCTTCAGGTTGATCTTCGCCCGCAGGCCGAGGCCCGAGCGCACCGCCTGCTCGACGCAGAAGCGGTTCAGCGTCGGCAGCATGCCGGGGAAGCCGGCGTCGACCAGCGACACCTGCTCGTTCGGCCCCGCGCCGAAGCCGACCGCCGCGCCGGAGAACAGCTTGGCCTTCGACGCCACCTGGGCGTGGATCTCCAGCCCCATGACGATTTCCCACGGGCCGGTGCGGCCCTGGATGAGTTTGGTGTCGGCGGTCGTGGTGTCGGTCATGCGGTCTTCTTTATCCCTCTCCCGGCGGGGGGGGGGGGGGTGGGGGGCCGGGTTTCGGCCGCGGGAGCGGCGTCGCCCGCTTTTGCATTTTCGGGAGCGGGGGGACAACTGTCCTTCGGCTTCCGGGTGTCATGTGCGTAGGCCGCTCCACGGATTGAAATCCCCCTCTCGTGGGGAGAAGGGCCCTCACGGCTTGAACTTCGGCGGGCGGGCCCGGGGGATGGAACGCCTCTGGAGAGGTGCTTCTTCGGCAGGGAGGAGCGCGCCGGCCAGCCGGACCTGCTCGCGAATGGCGGCGAGGACAGCGGGCAGGGAGCGGGTCACCTGCTCGTTGGTGAAGCGAAGCACGCACCAGCCGAAGGATTCGATCTCCTGTTGGCGCTGATGGTCAGCCAACTGGCGGGGGTCCCCGTCATGGATTCTGCCGTCGAGTTCAATGACGAGCCTGAGCGACAGGCAGGCGAAGTCGGCGAAGTAGCGGCCGATGGGGTGCTGGCGGCGGAAGCGGAAACCGGCGAGCCGGCCGGCGCGAAGGTATTGCCAAAGCAGCGCTTCAGCGTGAGTCTGACGCCTGCGGAGGTCGCGGGCCCGGGCGGTTCGCGCTCCCGGCGTCATGCGGCGCAACCTCCGGCCATCGAACAACTCCTGATAGCACGGCCGTTCCCTTATGGGGAGAGGGATGAGGCAGCGGCGCAGCCGACGGCAGGAAGCGGGACGCTGACGTGCGGGCGGTCGGGGCTGAAGGTCCAGATCCGGGTTGGCGGCTGGTCACCGCCACCGGCTCACCCCACTCCCTCCCACGCGCTGCGCGCGCGGGCCCCTCCCTCTCCCGATGGGAGAGGGGTCAGGCTACCACCACTTCTCCGGCTTCGCGACGAACCCGGCCGCGTCTTCGAGGGCGCTGGCGACCTGGAACACCGTCGCCTCGTCGAGCGCCTTGCCGATGACCTGCAGGCCGAGCGGCAGACCGCCCTTGTCGAGGCCGGCAGGGACCGAAATGCCCGGGAGGCCGGCGAGGTTGGCGGTGACCGTGAAGACGTCGTTCAGGTACATGGTCACCGGGTCGATCTGCCGGTTGCCGATGGCGAAGGCGGCCGACGGCGTCGACGGCGTCAGGATGGCGTCGACCTTGCCCCAGACGTTGTCGAAGTCCTCGGCGATACGGCGGCGGACCTTCAGGGCCCGGACATAGTAGGCGTCATAGAAGCCGGCCGAGAGGACGTAGGCGCCGATGGTCAGGCGCCGCTGGACCTCCTTGCCGAAGCCTTCGGCGCGGGTGGTCTCGTAGAGGTCGGTGAGCGACTTCGCATCGGCCGCGCGGTGGCCGAAGCGCATGCCGTCGTAGCGGGCCAGGTTGGACGAGGCCTCGGCCGGGGCGATGATGTAGTAGGCCGGCAGGGCGTACTTCGTGTGCGGCAGGCTGATCTCGACGATCTCGGCGCCGGCTTCGCGCAGCCAGGCCTGCCCCTTCTCCCACAGCTCCATCTGCTCGGCGGGCATGCCGTCGACGACGTATTCCTTCGGGATGCCGATGCGCAGGCCCTTCACGGACCTGCCGAGCGACTGCGTCCAGTCCGGGGTCTCGACGTCGAGGCTGGTCGAGTCCTTCGGGTCGAAGGAGCACATCGAGCGCAGCATCAGGGCGGCGTCCTCGACGGTCTTCGTGATCGGCCCCGCCTGGTCCAGCGAGCTGGCGAAGGCGACCATGCCGAAACGGCTGGCCCGGCCGTAGGTCGGCTTCACGCCCACGGTGCCGGTGAAGGCGGCCGGCTGGCGGATCGAGCCGCCGGTGTCGGAAGCGGTGGCGGCGAGGCACAGGTCGCCGGCCACGGCCGCCGCCGAGCCGCCGGAGCTGCCGCCCGGGGTCAGGTCGGCGTTGGACGCGCCGGACTTCCACGGATTGATCACCGGACCGAAGGCCGAGGTCTCGTTGGACGAGCCCATGGCGAACTCGTCCATGTTCAGCTTGCCCAGCATGACCGCCCCGTCGCGCCACAGGTTGGCGGTGACGGTGGACTCATAGGGCGGGACGAAGCCGCGCAGCATGTTGGAGCCGGCCGTGGTCTGGACGCCGTCGGTGCAGAACAGGTCCTTGATCCCCAGCGGCGCGCCCTCGAGCGGACCGCCCTCCCCCTTCGCCAGCCGGGCGTCGGCGGCGCGGGCCATGTCCAGCGCCTTGTCGGAGGTGGGCAGGACGTAGGCGTTCAGCCGCGGGTTGGCGGCCTCGATGTTGGCGATGAAGGCGCGGGTGATCTCCTCCGATGAGAAGTCGCGGGCCTTGAGGCCGTCGACGGCGGCCTTGAGCGTCAGTTTCGTCAGGTCGCTCATGGCTTACTCGACCACCTTCGGGACCACGAAGAAGCCGTCGGCCGACTTCGGGGCGTTGGACAGGACGTCGGCGACCTTGTTCCCGTCGGTGACCACGTCGTCGCGCAGGCGCAGCGGCTGGTGGACGTTGGAGGTCATCGGCTCGACGCCCTCGACGTCGACCTCGTTCAGCTGCTCGATCCAGGCCAGGATGCCGTTCAGCTCCTGGGCCAGCGGCTCCAGCCGCCCCTCGGGGGTCTTGATGCGGGCGAGGTGCGCCACGCGGCGCACGGTCGCGACGTCGACGGCCATGCGGCCCTCCAATGCGAAACCTGAGCCGGCGGGATTAGCCGCCCGGCCCCGGATTCACAAGGATTCAGACGCCGCGCGACGTCAGCGCGCGGGGGTGACGGTGATCGACACCGGAGGAGCGCCGCCGGGGCCCGGCGTCCAGGCCACGATCATGCGTCGCTTGCGCGAGCCGATGCGCTGCGTCGCCGGATCCATGACGCTCTCCTCGACCTCGAGATCGACGCGCCCGGGCGTTTCGCTGCGGACGCGGTAGTCGAGCACATCGCCGATGCGGAACACGCGCCACCCTTCGGCCGGAGAGTGGAAGAAGGCGACATGGGCGTAGAGGCCGTTCATGGCCGGGTCGCCGGCGGCCGTGCCGAACAGTTTCACCGTGGCCTCGCCCTGTCGGCTCAGTTGGTCGAGGCGAACCACGCTCGCGGACCATTGCAGCGCGGGCTCGGCGTTCGGCTGGATGGCGGCGGCGGGGCCGTCGGGGATCAGCGGCGCGGCCGCCTGCGCCGGGAGCGGCCGGGTCTCGGCCGGCAGGGCGTGGCGGCGACTCTCGACGCCGGTGTCGCAGGCGGCCAGCAGAAAGAATGCGGCGAAGAACAGGAGCGGATGCTTCATCGGACGTCCCCTCATCGTCGGTCGACCGGCGCAGCTTGCACCTTGCCAGCGCCGCCCGCCAGTCCTACGGCCCGCGGGTGACCGTCATGACCCTCGAAGAACTGGCCGCCTCGACCCCGCCCGCGACGCCGTGGCTGGGGCTGGATCTGGGGGAGAAGACTATCGGGGTCGCCGCCTCGGACGCCACCCGCATGATCGCCAGCCCGCTGGAGCTGATCCGGAAGACGAAATTCACCCAGGACGCGGAGCGCGTGCTGAAGCTGATGGACGGGCGGCGCGCCAGCGCGCTGGTCATCGGCCTGCCGCTGAACATGGACGGGTCCGAGGGGCCGCGCGCCCATTCGTGCCGGGCCTTCGCCCGCAACCTGCAGCGTCTGCGCGAGGTCCCGGTCGCCTTCCAGGACGAGCGGCTGTCGACCACGGCGGTGGAGCGCTTCCTGATCGACGAGCTGGACCTGACCCGCAAGCGACGCGCCGGCGTGGTCGACCGGACGGCCGCCGCCTGGATCCTGCAGGGGGCGCTGGACCGCCTGCGGGACGCGGGCCTCCGGTGAACGGGCTGCTGACCGGCATCGTGCCGGTGTTCGCCATGATCGCCCTCGGCTGGGGCCTGAAGCAGATCCGCTTTCTCGTCGACGACGGCTGGCGGGCGGTCGAGCGACTGACCTACTTCGTCTTCTACCCGGCCTTCCTCGTGCCCGCGGTCTGGGGGGCGGACTTCAGCGCCGGCACAGCCGGGCCGGTGGCGCTGAGCACGATCGGCGTCTCCTTTCTCGTGGTGGCGCTGACGGTGGCCGCCAAGCCGGCGCTCGGCCTGCCCGACCCGTCCTTCACCAGCGTGCTGCAGGGCGTGGTGCGATGGAACGGCTTCGTCTTTCTGCCGGTCGCGGCGGCGGTGTTCGGGCCGGCCGGACTGGGCACGGCGGCGGTCGCCTTCGGGGTGCTGGCCCCGGCGCTGAACGTGGTCTGCGTGCTGGCGCTGGCGCGCTGGGGCGCCGGACAGGGGGGCGGCTGGCGGCTGGCCGTGCGCTCGCTGGGGCGCAATCCGATCATCTGGGCCTGCGGGATCGGGGCGGCGCTGAATCTGACGGGCCTGCCGACCCACCCGCTGCTGGACGGAGTCTTCGAACTGATGGGGCCGGGGGCTATCGCCCTGGGGCTGATCACGGCGGGCGCAGGGCTGAGCTTCCGCTATGCGGCGGCGCGTCCGGTCACCATCGCAACGGTGGCGGCGATCAAGCTGCTGGTCCTGCCGGTGGCGATGTTCTGGCTGTGCGGCTGGTTGGGCGGCGACCGGACGGCGCAGGGCGTGGCCCTGCTGGCCGGCGCGGCCCCGGGGGCGGCGGCCAGCTATGTGCTGGCCCGGCAAATGGGCGGGGACGCGCCGCTGGTGGCCGGGGTGGTGGCCTTCACCACCGTGGCCAGCGCCGCAACCATCCCGCTGCTGCTCGGTCTCTTCGGCTACATCTGAGGCGACGGCTTCCGTTCCGGCCCGGCTGGCCCTATAGCCGGGCTTCGATGAGCCAGTCCGACCTCGCCGAGATTATCCGGGAACGGCTGGCGCCGTTTCCCCGCGACCATTTCCTGTCCGCCGGCGACCTGAACGCCGCCACGGTTCCGCCGCTGCTGGACCTGGCCGACGCCTTCGTCGACTTCAACCGCCAGCGGGCCAAGGCGCTGGACCTCATGCGCGGGCGGACGGTGGTGAACCTGTTCTTCGAGAACTCGACCCGCACCTCCGCCTCCTTTGAGATCGCGGCCCGCCGGCTGGGCGCCGACGTGACGGCGCTGAGCCCTCGCACCTCCTCGGTGGCCAAGGGCGAGACCCTGATCGACACGGCGGCGACCCTCAACGCCATGAAGCCGGACGTGCTGGTGGTGCGCCACGGGGCCTCGGGCGCGGCGGCCCTGCTGTCGCAGAAGGTCGGCTGCGCGGTGGTCAACGCCGGCGACGGGCGGCACGAGCACCCGACCCAGGCCCTGCTGGACCTGCTCAGCCTGCGCCGCGCTTTCGGCGACGTGGGCGGGCTGACGGTGGCGATCTGCGGCGACATCGCCCACAGCCGGGTGGCGCGCTCGAACGTGGCCCTGCTGTCGATGATGGGCGCGCGCGTCCGATTGATCGGGCCGCCGACGCTGGTGCCCGGCGACGCCGACCGCTGGGGCTGCGAGGTGTTCCACGACATGCGCGAGGGCCTGCAGGGGGTCGACGTGGTGATGATGCTGCGCCTGCAGCTGGAGCGGATGGAGGGCGCGCTGGTGCCCTCGACCCGCGAGTTCTTCCGCTTCTGGGGCCTCGACCGCGAAAAGCTGACCTGGGCCAAGCCCGGCGCCAAGGTGATGCATCCGGGGCCGATGAACCGCGGGGTGGAGATCGATTCGGACGTGGCCGACGACCTGTCGGTGTCGCTGATCCAGGACCAGGTGGAGATGGGCGTGGCGGCGCGGATGGCGGTGCTGGCCGCCCTTTCGACGCGGCGCGAGGGAGCCGCGGCATGAGCGCGCCCGACACCACGGCTCTGGCGATCCTCAACGCGCGGCTGCTCGATCCGGCGACGGACTACGACGGTCCGGGCGCGGTGCTGGTCTCGGACGGCCGCATCGTCGAGGTGGTGCACGGCGCCGGCGCGGCGGCGCCGGACGGCGTCGAGGTCGTCGACGCCGGCGGCCTGTGCCTGTCGCCCGGCCTGATCGACATCCGGGTCAAGACCGGCGAGCCGGGGGCCGAGCCGAAGGAGACGCTGAAGTCGGCGGCCCTGTCGGCGGCGGCCGGGGGCGTGACCACCATCGTCGTCCAGCCCGACACCGACCCGGCGATCGACGATCCGGCCATGGTCGACTTCATCCAGCGACGCGGGGCGGCGCTCGGCCTGGTCCATGTGCGGGTGGCCGGGGCGGCGACGCGGGCGCTGGACGGCCACCGGATGGCCGAGATCGGCCTGATGGACGAGGCCGGGGCGCTGTACTTCACCGACGGCGACAAGGTGATCGCCAACAGCCGCACCCTGCAGCGGGTGATGAGCTACGCCGCCGCCTTCAACGCCCTGATCGCCTGCCGACCGGCGGACCCGTGGCTGAGCGAGGGGGCGGTGGCCACCTCCGGCGAGCTGGCCACGCGGCTGGGGCTGGCCGGGGCGCCGGCCATCGCCGAGCGCATCCAGCTGGAGCGCGACCTGGCGCTGGTCGAGCAGACCGGCGCCCGTTTCCTCGTCGACCAGATCTCCACCGGAGACGCCCTCGAGACGCTGGCGCGGGCCCGCGCGCGGGGCCTCGAGGTCGCCGCCTCCGTGTCCGTGAATCATCTGTGCTTCAACGAGATCGACATCGGCGACTACCGCACCTTCTACCGGCTGGACCCGCCGCTGCGCGCCGAGAGCGACCGGCAGGCTTTGGTCGAAGCGGTGCGCGACGGGCTGATCGACGTCATCACCTCGGCCCACGCCCCGGCCCCGGCCGAAGACAAGCGGCGGCCCTTCGCCGAGGCGGCGCCGGGCGCCGTCGGGCTGGAGACCCTGCTGCCGGCGGCGCTGACGCTGCATCACGCCGAAGGGCTGGACCTGCTGGACGTGCTGCGGCCGCTGACCGAGGGGCCGGCCAGCCTGCTGGGGCTGGACGCCGGCCGGCTGGCCGCCGGCGCCCCGGCCGACCTGGTGCTGTTCGACGCCGGGGCGCCGGTGGTCATCGAGGCCGACGCCCTCTGCTCGAAATCGAAGAACTCTCCATTCGACGGCCGACGGCTGCAGGGCAAGGTGCGGCTGACCGTGGTCGGCGGCCGCATCGTTCACGACGGGCGCTAGGCGTCGCCGTCGGGCCGAAGCTTCACCGAATCGGTGGATGCTGCGGGCCGCTGGCGAGCGGCGCCCGCGACATGATATACACGCGTCGGCTGTATGGGGGTTGAGGTGCAGGATCTGGTCGGGCCCGCTCTGGGAACGCTGGCGCTGGTGGCGGCCGGCGGCTACCTGCTGGGCTCCATTCCTTTCGGCGTGATCCTGACCCGCGCCGCGACCGGCCAGGACGTTCGCGGGATCGGTTCGGGCAACATCGGCGCGACCAACGTGCTGCGCACCGGCCGCAAGGACCTCGCCCTCGCCACCCTGCTGCTCGACGCCGGCAAGGGCGCGGCGGCCCTGCTGATCGCCCGCCAGTTGTTCGACAGCGAGGTCGCCGGCGCGATCGCCGGCGGCGCGGCCTTTCTCGGCCACCTGTTCCCGGTCTGGCTGGGCTTCAAGGGCGGCAAGGGGGTGGCGACCTTCTTCGGCCTCCTGATCGCCGCCGCCTGGCCGCTGGGCCTGCTGGCCGGCGCCACATGGATCCTGGTGGCGGCGCTGTTCCGCATCTCGTCGCTCTCGGCTCTCGTCGCCTCGGCCGCGGCGCCGGTCTACGCCCTGCTGCCGCTCGCCGCCCTCGGCCTGCCGGCTCCCGCCCCGATCCTCGCCCTGGCCGCCTTCACCGCCGTGCTGATCTGGATTCGCCACAGCGAGAACATCGGCCGCCTGATGAAGGGGGCGGAGCCGCGGATCGGAGCGAAGAAGACGTGACCCTCGACGCGGCCGAGCGGTTCGCCCGGCTGCGGCTGGCCCGCACGGACCGCGTCGGCCCCGTCGCCTTCCGCCAGCTTCTCCAGCGCTTCGGCAGCGCCGCCAGCGCCCTGGAGGCCCTCCCCGATATGGTCCGCCGGGGCGGCGATGGCGGTTTCGCCCTGCCCTCTCCGGCCGAGGTGGAGGCGGAGATGGCGGAAGGCGACCGGTTGGGAGCGCGGCTGCTGGTCTTCGGCGACGCCGGCTACCCGGAGATGCTGGCCGCGATCGATCCGCCGCCGCCGCTGCTGTGGACGCTGGGCGACGCGGGGCTGATGGCCCGGCCCTGCCTCGCCGTGGTCGGCGCCCGCATCGCCTCCGCCGGCGGCCAGCGCATCGCCCGCGGCCTGGCGCAGCAGCTCGGCGAGGCGGGACACGTGGTGGTGTCCGGCATGGCGCGCGGCATCGACGGCGCGGCCCACGCCGGCGCCCTGCCGACCGGCACGGTGGCGGTGCTGGGCGGCGGGATCGACGACGTCTACCCGCCGGACAACGCCGAGCTTTACCAGCAGATCGTCGAGCGCGGCTGCGTGGTCTCGGAAAGTCCGGTGGGCGCGCGGGCGCAGGCGAAGGACTTCCCACGCCGCAACCGCATCATCTCCGGACTGTCGCGCGGCGTGGTGGTCGTCGAGGCGGAGCTGAGGTCGGGCTCGCTGATCACCGCGCGGCTGGCGGCCGAACAGGGGCGCGAGGTGTTCGCGGTCCCCGGCTCGCCGCTGGACCCGCGCTCGAAGGGACCGAACGAGCTGCTGCGCCAGGGCGCGATCCTGTGCGAGGGACTGGCGGACATCGAACGCGAGTTCGAACGGCCCCGCGGCATCCGGGAGCCGGCGGCCGGCGATCCGTTCGCCGGCGCGCCCGAGGCGGTCGAGGCGGAACTGGTCGAGCGGGTGGCCGCCCTGCTCTCCCCCACGCCGGCGCCGCGGGACGAGCTGGCCCGGGCCGCTGGCGCGCCGATCGGGGCCGTCGCCGCCGCCCTGCTGGAGCTCAGTCTGGCGGGCCGGGCGACCCTGCTGCCGGGCGGTCTGGCCTCGCTCTGAAACCGGTCCGGACGACGGCCGATTGACAGGGCGGCTCCAGCCAACCACGTTCCCGCGCCTCTGAAAGGCCCCTCCCCGCATGAACCTCGTCGTCGTCGAGAGCCCCGCAAAGGCCAAGACCATCAACAAATACCTGGGTCCGGACTACACCGTCCTGGCGTCCTACGGCCACGTCCGCGACCTGCCGTCGAAGGACGGGTCGGTCGCGCCCGACGACGATTTCGCCATGAGCTGGGAGGTCGACGCCAAGGCCTCGAAGCGCCTCTCGGAGATCGCCGAGGCGGCGAAGAGGTCCGACCGCATCATCCTCGCCACCGACCCCGACCGCGAGGGCGAGGCGATCAGCTGGCACGTGCTGGAGGTGCTGCAGAAGAAGAAGGCGCTGAAGGACAAGGACGTCCAGCGCGTCACCTTCAACGCCATAACCAAGGGCGCCGTGCTTGACGCCATGGCGGCGCCGCGCCAGCTCGACATGGAACTGGTCGAGGCCTACCTGGCCCGTCGCGCGCTGGACTATCTGGTCGGCTTCACCCTGTCGCCGGTGCTGTGGCGCAAGCTGCCGGGCGCCCGCTCGGCCGGGCGTGTGCAGTCGGTCGCCCTGCGTATCGTGGTCGACCGCGAACTGGAGATCGAGCGCTTCCGGCCGCAGGAATACTGGTCCGTCGAGGCCGACCTGGTCGCCGACAGCCCGCCCTTCACCGCCCGGCTGGTCAAGCACGCCGGCAAGCGCGTGCAGCGACTGGACATCGTCTCCGAAGAGATGGCGAGCGCCGCCCGCGCCGCGATCGACGGCGGCGCCTTCACCATCCGCTCGATCGAGAAGAAGCCGGTCAAGCGCTCGCCGGCCCCGCCCTTCACCACCTCGACCCTGCAGCAGGAGGCGGCGCGCAAGCTCGGCTTCACCGCCCAGCGCACCATGCAGGCGGCGCAGAAGCTGTACGAGGGCGTCGACGAGACGGGCGGCCTGATCACCTACATGCGGACCGACGGGGTCTCGGTGAGCCCGGAGGGCATCGCCCAGGCGCGGCAGGTGATCAGCGACCGCTTCGGGCCGGCCTATCTCCCGTCCGAGCCGCGCTACTACAAGGCCAAGGCCAAGAACGCCCAGGAGGCGCACGAGGCGATCCGGCCGACGAACATCGCCCGGGCGCCGGATTCGCTGCGGCTGGAGCCGGACCTGCAGCGGCTCTACGAGCTGATCTGGAAGCGGATGGTCGCCAGTCAGATGGAGAGCGCGCGTCTCGACCGCACCACGGTCGAGATCGACAGCGCGGACGGCCAGACGGGCCTGCGCGCCACCGGCCAGGTGGTGGCCTTCGACGGCTTCATCGCCGCCTACGAGGAAGGCCGCGACGATCGTCCGAAGTCGGACGACGAGGAGGAGGACGGCGCCCGCCTGCCGGCGCTGAAGGAAGGCGCCGCCGCCAAGGTCGAGGCGATCCGCACGGAGCAGCACTTCACCGAGCCGCCGCCGCGCTTCTCGGAAGCCACCCTGGTCAAGAAGCTGGAGGAGCTGGGCATCGGGCGGCCGTCGACCTACGCCTCGATCCTGACCACCCTGCGCGACCGCGGCTACGTCCGCATGGACAAGAACCGCTTCATTCCCGAGGACACCGGACGGCTGGTGACGGCCTTCCTGGAGCAGTTCTTCGGCAAGTGGGTGGAGTACGACTTCACCGCCGACCTCGAGACGCGGCTGGACGAGGTCTCGGCGGGCGATCTGGACTGGAAGGTGCTGCTGCGCGACTTCTGGGGACAGCTGAAGCCGGCGACGGACCAGGTCACCGCCCTGCAGGGCGTGATCGACAAGCTGGACGAGGCCATCGGGCCCTTCCTGTTCCCGCCGAAGCCGGACGGCTCGGACCCGCGGACCTGCCCGGTCTGCGGCACGGGCCGGCTGCACCTGAAGGCCAGCTTCAAGATGAAGTCGACCTTCATCGGCTGCTCGAACTATCCGGAGTGCAAATACACCCGCGGCTTCGGCGCCGGCGCCGGCGGCGAGGAGGCGGCCAGCGACCGTGAGCTCGGCGTGGACCCGGCCACCGGCCAGCCGGTGCTGCTCAAGATCGGCCGTTTCGGTCCGTACGTCGAAACCGCCGGCGAGGGCGACAAGCCGAAGCGGTCGTCCCTGCCCAAGGGCTGGTCGGCGGCGAACCTGGAGCTGGAACAGGCGCTGCGCCTGCTGGCCCTGCCCCGAGAGGTCGGACTCCATCCGGAGGACGGCAAGCCGATCACGGCCGGCCTCGGCCGCTACGGCCCCTTCGTGCAGCACGCGGGGACCTACGCCAATGTCTCTGACATCGATGAGGTTTTCGACATCGGGCTGAACCGGGCGGTGGCCCTGCTGGCCGAGAAGCGGGCCGGACGCGCCGGGCGCGGCTCGGCGGTCGCGCCGCTGAAGGAGCTGGGGGCGCACCCGGAGACCGGCGATCCGGTGCAGGTCATGGCGGGCCGCTTCGGCCCCTATGTGAAGTCGGGCAAGGTCAACGCCACCCTGCCGAAGGGGACGGCGCCCGAGGACATGACGCTGGAGGCCGCCCTGCCGCTGCTGGCCGCCAAGGCGGGCGCAGCGGGCAAGGGCAGGAAGGCCCCCGCGAAGAAGGCCGCGCCCAAGGCCGCGGCGAAGAAGCCGGCCCCGAAGAAGGCGCCGGCGAAGAAGGCCGCGAAGGCCTAGCGCTTCAGGAGATGGTCGCGCGCGGCGTTGAGGCGCGCGGCCAGTCCTTCCGTGCCGCCCTGGTCCGGATGGGCGCGCGCCATCAGCCGCTTCCAGGCGGCGTTGATCTCGGCGCGCGAGGCGTCGGGGGCGACGCCCAGCAGGGACCGCGCCTCGGCGTCGGTCATGCCCTCGGCGCGGGGGGGAACGGGCCGCTGGCGGGAGGCGACCAGGAACCAGAGACCGGCACCGCCGAGTCCGGCGGCCGGCAGCCACGCGCCCCGCGATCCGGCCAGCACGGCGCCGGCCAGCAGGACCGCCCCGAGCAGGGTGGCGGCGACGCGCCAGTGGCCCCGTCCGGGACGCTCGCCCTGCCGCCCCAGCCGGACAAGGGCCCAGACGGCGATCGCCGCCAGGGCCAGCCAGACGAGGCTCACCCGCTCAGGCCGCCGCGTCGAGCGGCGCGTCCAGCTGTCCGCCGTCGAGGCCCAGCGCCAGCATCAGGCTGCGCAGCTCCTGGCGCGCGGCGACGTGGGCCAGCGACACGGCCACGGGACGGACGTCGTTGGACAGGTCGGCCACGGTCAGGCCGAAGGGGAACAGCTCGCGATAGATGACGCGGTCGCGCAGGCCGGGGCCGACGCGGAAGCCGACGCGCCGGGCGAGCTTCTGCATCCGCTCCTCGAGCCGCTGGCGGTTGCGGGCGGCGGCGACGGCGAGGCGGTTGGTGACCACGATCCAGTCGATCGTCGCCTGCCGGCCCTGGGTGATGGCGCGGTGCTTGCGGGCCTCCCAGACGCTCTCGGAATAGATCGAGGGCTTCTGCAGCTCGAGGGTGACCGGGTCGACCTGACCGAGGAGGTCGAAGTCGACGAAGCTGTCGTTCATCGGGGTGACGATCTGGTCGGCGAGGCCGTGGGCGGCGCGGGACAGCACCGTGTCGCCGCCGGGGGTGTCGATGAGGACGAAGTCGGCCACGCCCCTCGCCTCGGCGAAGGCGGCCTCGAAGCGGGCCAGTTGTTCGGCTTCCCCGGCGCGGGCGAGTTCCTTGCCGTCGCCCATGTCGGGCTCGACGGGCCTGGGCAGGACCTGTGCGTTGGCCGCCGTCCAGGCGGCGCGATTGGCGAAGAAGCGCGACATCGAGCGCTGGCGCAGGTCCAGATCGATGATGGCGACCCGCTTGCCGGCGTGCAGCAGGCCGGTGACGATATGGATGGCGAGCGTGGACTTGCCCGCCCCGCCCTTCTCGTTGCCGACGACGATGACCACAGGGTCAGCCATGGAATTCGAATCCTGAAGCGACCGCCGACTCGAACCCGCGGTCATGGGTCGACAGGGTCGCCGCCGGCGGGAGCGACGTCAACGCGGAGCCCCCGGCGAAGCTGTGAATTGGCGTCAGGCGGCGCGCCGGCACCACGGGTCGTCGACG
>Ga0154912_112_pt5 | contig 33468 bp, 32 predicted proteins | sample RifCSPhighO2_01_FD_105881 | JGI IMG/M metagenome (GOLD analysis project Ga0154912, IMG submission 105881) | Caulobacterales bacterium RIFCSPHIGHO2_01_FULL_70_19 | reverse complement strand
CGATCAGAGCCTGAGAAGGAGGCGCTCTGCGCCTCGATAACACCTCCGCCCCACGCCAGCTCAGCGCGTTTCTACACGGCCTCGACTCACAGCGGCCGTTAGAGACGTCCGCTTCTCGCCATCTGGAGCTGATCCTTAGCCGCCGTCGGTCGGCTCGAACCGATTGGCCGGAATGCGGAAGTAAACGCGGCCGTTCGCCTCCGGGTCGGGCAGCCGACCTCCGCGAATGTTCACCTGCAGCGCGTAAAGCATCAGGTTGGGGAGCGGCAGGGTGGCGTCACGCCGCTCGCGCAGGGCGACGAAGTCGGCTTCGGAGCGCTTGCCGCCCACGTGGATGTTGTCGGCCTTCTGCTCCGCCACTGTGCTGAAGCATGCCGGGTCCCGGCCGTCGGGGCCGTAGTCGTGGCCGACGAAGACTCCCGTGTCGTCCGGCAACGCGAGAATGTCCCCGATGCTGCGATACAGGGCGTGGGCGTCGCCGCCGGGGAAGTCCGCTCGGGATGTGCCCGCATCGGGCATCATCAAGGTGTCGTGGACGAAGGCGTTGCCCCCGATCACATAGGTTATGGAGGCTAGGGTATGCCCTGGCGAGAACATCACGCGGCCCGCCAGGTCGCCGACCCGGAAGGTGTCGCCCGTTCTGAACAGCCGGTCCCACTGCCTGCCGTCGGTCGGGAAGTCGTCCGGCAGGCCGTAGAGGTCCTTCCACAATGTTTGGACCTCAATCACCTTCTCGCCGATGGCGGTCGGGGCGCCCAGCCGCTCCTTCAGCCACGGCCCGGCCGAAAAGTGGTCCGCGTGAGGATGGGTGTCGAGAATCCACTCCACCTTGAGCGCCCGCTTCTGGACGAAGGCGAGGATGGCTTCCGCGTTACCCGTTGAGGTCGCCGCCGCCTTCTCGTCGAAGTCCCAGACCGGATCGATGATCGCCGCCGCCTGCGTCGCAGGATCGATGACAACATACTGCCAACTGCCGGTCTTCGCATCGTGGAAGGCGGCGATCTCGGCGCCGCCCTGGGTATGGGTCTGCATCGCTTCGCTCCGGGAGTTTGGAGGACGACCGCGCCGTCCTCCTGCAGGAGTTCATCATTGAAGCGGTCAATCCGGGACTGGTTCCGTCTCGGTCCGGTGTGTAGCCGGCTACCGCGCACCCCCTTGGGCGGACCTGATCTGGCCCACCACGACGGCTAGCTGTCCCGGCGGCAGGGCCCCCGGGATCATCTGGCCGTTGATGCTGAACGCCGGGGTGCCGCGCAGCGCCATGGCCGTCGCCTCGGCGCTGACCCGTTCAAGCACGGCGTCGATGTCCGCGGCATGGGCGGTCATGTCCTGCTCAAGCCGGGCCATGTCGACGCCCGCTGACCGGGCGAGGCGTTCCACGTCGGCCTCGCCGGAGATCGGCGTCGGCGAACCCATGAACGCATTGTGCACCGCTTCATACTTGCCCTGGAACTGCGCGGCGATCGCCGTGCGGGCGGCCAGTTGCGACGGCGCCCCGAAGATCGGCCACTCCTTGTAGAGAATCCGGACCTTGGGATCGGTCTGGACCAGGGCGGTCAGGTCCGGCTGCATCTGCTTACAGTAGGGGCAGTTGTAGTCGATGAAGCTGATGATCGTGACATCGGCCTCGGCCGCCCCGATGAAGGGAACGCCCGGGTCGCGGAGCAGGTCGTTGAAACCGGTCGGGACGATGGAGAGCGGGTTCTGGGCCGGTTCGGCTGGAGCGGCGGCGCTATTGCCGGCGTCGGCCGGGCCGCAAGCGGCCAGGGCGAGGGCGAGCGCGAGAATGAAGGCGGGCGCGAGGGTGCGCGGTGTCATGGCAGTCTCCTGGTTGGGGGTCAGCGTTCGAGCCGGCGGATTTCGGCGTCGATCTGTTCAGGGGCGATCTCGCCCATGTGAGCCTTGGCCAGTCGGCCGTCGGCGTGGAGGAACAGGGTCACCGGGATGCCGGCGGTCCCATAGTGGCGCGGCACGGCCATGGTGTCGTCGAAGAGCACATGCTTCAGCCGCAGGCCCTCTGTGGCGAGGAACCGGCTCGCGTTTTCGGCGCCTTCGCCTTGGTTTACGAACAGGAAGCGGACGTCGCGGTGGCGCGCTTCGGCTTGGGCCAGGGCCGGCATTTCCCGCCGGCAGGGGGGGCACCAGGTGGCCCACAGGTTGATCACGGTGGGCTGATCGACCGGTGCAGCCAGGTCGACTGGCGGGCCAGACAGGGCGGCGAGGGTGAGCGGCGGTGGCGGGAGGGCCTCGGTGGCGGAGGCAAGCTGATAGGCGACGTTCCACACCAGTGCCGCTGCAGCCGTCGGCGCGACGGCCCATGCCATCAGCCGGCGGTCGCGGAGGAACACCATCGAGGCGACGATGACGACCAGCAGGACCCAGGGCCAATCGAAGCCGCCCTGCCAAACCGCGAAGGCGCGTAGCGGATCAGCGTGGAAATAGTCCCAGTGGTCGATCACATGGGCCAGCCGGGCGATGACGATGCCGCCCAGCGCCACCGTCGTGCTCCAGGGATTGAAGCGAGGGCTGATCCGGACCGCCAGCCAGCCCGAGGCGAGCATGAAGACGAGCATGCCGAGCAGGATGGAGAACCGCTCACCCGACAGGACTATGGGGCCGAGTTCGATGGCGTTCATGCGGCGGCTCCGGCGCGGGCGAGGGACTCCAGCACCTCGGCGGGGCCGATCTCGCCGATCAGGCGGGTGCTGGCGGGCTCGGAGGCCGAGGCGTCCAGGAAGATCATCGTCGGCGGACCCACGACGCCGAAGGTCTCGAGCAGGTCCGTGGTCGCCGGCGTGGTGTGGGTGACGTCGACCTCGATCAGGCGCGCGTCTTGCAGCGCCGTCTGGACCTCAACAGCGGCAAAGACGGTGCGGTCGATGACCTTGCAGCTCACGCACCAATCGGCGGTGAAATAGACCAGCGAGGGCAGCCCGGCCTGACCGGCGGCGGCGACGGCGGTCGAGAGCGCGTCCGGGTCGGAGACCACGGCCGCAGGGGTTGCGGGTTGCGTCGCCGGATCGGTCGATGCCGGCCCGGTCAGCCCTGACAGAGGACGCCACGGGTCTTCAGCGCCTGAAGCCGCTCCGGCCATGAGGAAGATGCTCCATACCGCTGCCGCCAGGCCACCGGCGCGAGCCGCACCCGCCCACAGGCCCCGACTCCGGGTCTGGCGGAACAGCCCCAGCAGCACGGCGAGGAGCAGGGCGAGAGCCGCGCCGAGCAGCAGGGTGGCGAACGGCGGCAGTATGCGGGAAGACAGCCACCAGGCCGTGACCAGGAACAGAAAGCCGAACGCGGCTTTCACCCGCTCCATCCACGCCCCGGCCCGCGGCAGGACCCGGCTCCCCAGTGCGCCGAAAGCGACGAGAGGCGTGGCCTTGCCGAGGCCGAGCGCGAACAGCGCCATGGCGCCGAGAGCGAGATCGCCGGTCTGGGCGATATAGAGCAGGGCGCCGGCCAGCGGAGCCGTGACGCAGGGCCCGACGATCAGGGCGGAGGCGAACCCCATCCCCGCGGCCGAACCGAGGGAGCGCCGCCCGTTGGCCGATCCGGGGCCAGAAAGCCGGGAGGTCCACGCCGACGGGAGTTGCAGTTCGTAAACGCCGAACATGGACAGGGCGAGGGTCACGAAGATCAGCGACAGCCCACCAACGGCCCAGGACGACTGCAAGGCCATCTGGAGGTTGCGCCCTGAACAGGCGGCGGCGACTCCCAGAAGCGCGAAGGCGATGGCGAGTCCTAGGCCGTAGGCGACAGACAGTTGGAAGCCTCTTCGGCCGCCCGGCGCATCGACGCCGCGGCCGATGACCCCGGCCAGGATCGGATACATCGGGAACACGCACGGCGTGAAGGCGAGGAGCAGACCGAAGCCATAGAAGGCGAGCAGCACCCAAGCCGTCCCCCCGTCCAGCGCTAGGCGCTCGATCATGCCTCCGCCGGCCTGAAGCTGGACGTCCGCCGCGCCACTGATCTTGGCCGGACTGTTCGCCGCAGCCGGACTGTCGGCGGTTCCGGTTTCGACTTGGACGGGCGTCGCGGCCTGCAGCGCGAGGGCGGATGCAGCGATGGCGGCGGCGGGTTCCGCGGCCCGGGTCGCAAGCGGCGTCTCTCGCGCGGGGCCCTCCGGCACGGGCGGCAACGCGACCGTCTCCGTCATGGGCGGGTAGCAGATCGAGTCTTCGAGGCAGCCTTGATAGGTGATGTTTACGACGCCCGGGTCATCGGCGGCGGTTAGGACGGACGACTCCAGGCGCGCCTGCCCCCTGTCGTGCCAGACCTCGACGGTTCCGAAAGCGGGATCGTTCTTCTGTTCGCCGGCCTGCAGACGAAGGGACAGGCTCTTTTCGCCCGTCTCGTCCGTGGCGACCGTATGTTGTCGGTAGAGGTAGTGACCCTCGGCGATCGCCCAGTTGAAAACGACGTCGCCCCCGGCGGAACGCGTCACCTCAAGCCGGAAGGCTTCTTCCGGCGGAAGCTGCGCCACGGCAGGGGCCGCCGCGATCAAGGTGAAGGTCGCCAGCAGGGCCGCATACAGGTAGGACATCAGACGGATCATGCGCGGCTGGTCGCGGGCGCACCTTAAGTCACGCTTAAGCGAGGAGCGGCACGCCCTTCGTCATGAGATTGCTGGTCGTCGAGGATGACGCCGTCCTGCGGGACGGCCTGCAGGTGGGACTGTCCGCCAACGGCTGGACCGTGGATGCCGTCGATCGGGTCGAGGACGCCCTGACGGCCTTGTCATCGACCGTGTTTGATCTCGTCGTCCTCGATCTTGGACTGCCGGATGGCGATGGTCTGGAGGTGCTGCGCTATGTCCGCGCCCGCAAGGACGAGGTCGGCGTGGTGATCCTGTCCGCGCGCGACGCGGTGGCGGATCGGATAGAGGGGCTCGACACAGGGGCCGATGACTATCTCGCAAAACCCTTCGACCTGAATGAGGTGGCCGCCCGCCTGCGCGCTGTCCGCCGACGTATGCTGGGTCGCGCCACGCCCGCGCTTCGTCACGGTCTGCTGACCCTTGACCCGAAGGCCCGGCTTGCGTGGTTCGGCGATGAGAGCCTGCTTCTCTCGCGGCGCGAGTTCGCCATACTCGAAGCCCTCGTCGAACGCCCGGGCCAAGTGATTTCGAGAAGCCAGCTAGAGGAACGGCTCTACGGTTGGCAGGAGGAGATCGGCAGCAACGCGGTCGAAGTGCACATTCATCACCTGCGCGCCAAGTTGGTGCCGGGGGTGATCCGAACCGTGCGCGGCGTGGGATACACGCTTTCATGAGATCCATCCGTGTCCGTTTGTTCGCCTTCCTCGCCGTCGTCACCGTGGCGGTATGGGGAGCGTCGGCCGTCTGGATTCAGGTCCGGACAGAGGCGGAAATCCGGCAGGTGCTGGACCGACGTCTGATGGAGTCGGCTCGCATGGTGTCCAGCCTCCTGGGCCAGGGCGGACTACCGGTAACAGCCGCTGCGATCGGCGGAGGCTCAGACACGTTTCCGTCCCCTGCCCGGGGGTTGGAGCGTCAGTTGTCCTGCCAGATTTGGTCGTTACGGGGGCAGTTGGTCAGTCGCTCCGAGGGGGCTCCGGCGGTGCGCCTTGCGCAGACCGAGGGCTTCTCGGAGCGCGTCATCGAGGGCGAGCCCTGGCGCATCTACACGATTCAGAACCGGACGGCTGGCGTCCAGGTGATGGTCGGAGACCGGCTCGCGGTTCGTGAGCGTCTGGTGGGTTCGATCATCGCCGGTCTCGCCGTCCCCGCCGTCATCGGTCTGGGGATTCTGGGCGGACTGATATGGTGGTCGGTCGGCCGTGGGTTGGCGCCCGCGCGGCGGCTCGCGGACGCCCTCGTCGCGCGCAGTGCTGAAGACCTGCGCCCCCTTGAGACGACGGGAGGGGTGCGAGAGTTGGCGCCTATGGTCGCTGCGCTCAACGGCCTGATCGACCGCCTTGAATCCTCCCGCCGCCGCCAGAGGGAATTCACGGCCGCGGCGGCGCATGAACTCCGGACCCCGCTTGCCGGGATGCGCGTGCAGGCGCAGATCGCGGCGGCCGCAGCCGACCCCAAGGTGCGGGCCCGAGCCGTCGAGCAGATGGTCGCATCGGTCGACCGGACGTCCGCGCTGGTCAGCCGACTACTTGAGATGGCCCGAGCCGATGAGGTGTCGGAGCAGCCGCTGGAACGGCGTTGGACGCCGCTCACGCGGATCGTGACGCCGGATGCGGGAAGCTGCCCCGTCGAGCTGGAGCTCACGTCGGCGGCCGCGGCTCTGGAGCTGAACGTCGATTTCGAGAGGGTCGGCCCCTTGTTCGCGAACCTCCTGGCCAACGCTTGCGCCCATGCCCGCAGCCGCGTGCGAGTGGATGCCGCGATCGGCCCGGAGCACCCGATCCTGATCGTGGAGGACGACGGTCCCGGGGTGAGTGAGGCCGACCTGCCCCGGCTGGGGCAGCGGTTTTATCGCGGACCGAACGCGGTGACAGGCGGGGCGGGTCTGGGCCTTTCGATCGCCGAGGTCTCGGCGACCGCCCACGGTTGGCGGCTCGCCTTCGGGCGCTCGCCCATTGGGGGGCTCCGGGTTGTCGTGCATATGGACGCGGGGTCCGTCCGCCGCGTCTGACGGCGCCTCCCCCGGCGTCCCAAGCAAGGTTGATCGCCTCCTGCGGCCAGCCCCGGTTCGACACCAGGCGCGGTCTGCACGTCGGTTGCAACATCCGGGCGGCCAGACGGTTTCAGGACGGAAGGAGTCCTGCATGGCCTACTATTACAGCAAGATCACCGAGCTCCCCTTCGCAGAGGCCGTGGCCCGGACCCGAGAGGCGCTGAAGGATCAGGGCTTCGGCATCATCACCGAAATCGATGTCACCGAAACCTTCAAGCAGAAGCTCGATGTCGCGTTTCGGCCCTACGTCATTCTGGGGGCCTGCAATCCGAAGGCTGCCCACGAGGCGCTGCTCCACGAGGACAAGGTCGGGGTGATGCTGCCCTGCAACGTCATCGTCCAGCAAAGGGAAAGCGGCGACGGCAGCGAGATCGCCGCCGTTGACCCGGTGGCCTCGATGTCGGCCATCGCCAACCCCGGGCTGAAGGCGAAGGCCGAGGAGATCGGCGGCAAACTCCGCCAGGCGCTGGATGCGATCTAGGGGAGCGGCATGCGACCGGCCGGGACGCCTCCGACGACCCCGTCCAGCGGGTCAGAAGATCGGAATCGCCCGCCCGGGCTTCGATTGGAGCCGAGCCTAGAGCGATCCTTCGCGTTCCTTCACCGGGATCATCAGATACCGAACCCCGTTGGCTTCCGCCGGAGGGAGGCGACCAGCCCGCATGTTCACCTGGATGGACGGCAACAGCAGTTTGGGCGCGGACAGGGTCGCGTCACGCGTCGTCCGCATGGCGACGAAGTCGTCCTCCGTCACCCGGTCGCTGACATGCACGTTGTGAAGCATCTGGTCGCCCACGGTGGTCTCCCAGGCGTATTCGTCGCGGCCCGGGGCCTTGTAGTCGTGACACATGAACAGCTGGGTTTCGGCCGGAAGGGCGAGCAGCCGGCGGATGGAGCGGTAGAGCTGACGGGCGTCGCCGCCGGGGAAGTCGGTTCGCGCCGTTCCATAGTCGGGCATGAAGAGCGTATCGCCGACGAACACCGCGTCGCCGATCCTGTAGCTCACGTCGGCGGGCGTATGGCCGGGCGTGTGGATCACCTCGATCTCCAGTTCGCCCAGCGGCAGGCGATCGCCATCCGCCAACAGGCGATCGAAGTCTCCGCCGTCCGCCACCAGATCAGAGGCGTTGAAGATCGGGCGGAAGATGCGCTGCACGTCCGTAATGCGCTCGCCGATGCCGATCTGCGCCCCGGTCTTCGCCTTGATATAGGGCGCGCCGCTCAGGTGATCGGCATGGACGTGGGTCTCCAGCGCCCAGCGGACGTTCAGCGCCAGGCGGTCGGCCTCGGCAAGCACGGCGGCGACCGACCGCGTGTCGACCTCGCCGGATGCGGGGTCGTAGTCCAGCACCGGATCGATGACGGCGGCCTGGCGGGTTTCGGGGTCGAACACCAGATAGGTGATGGTGTTGGTCGGCTCGTCGAAGAAGGGGCGGATTTCAGCGGAGAGGCTCACGGGGGCTCCATGTGTCTGTGGTGTTGACACATGTATTAGCATTGTCTAAATTAGACAAGCCTAATGGAAACCCCCGATGAACACTTTTTCTGACGCATCCCTGGACGCGCTCGCCGCCAAGGCCGGCGAAGCCGCTCGCCTGCTGCGCAACCTGTCGAACGAGCATCGGCTGCTGATCCTCTGTCACCTGTCGGCGCAAACGGAGCTGTCCGTCGGCGCCCTGGTGGAGGAGGTCGGGCTCAGCCAGTCGGCCCTGTCGCAGCATCTGGCGCGGCTGCGGGAAGACGGGTTGGTCGCCTACCGGCGAGACGCCCAGAGCCTGCACTACCGCATCGCCGACCCTGACGTGGTTCGCGTGCTCGCCGTGCTGCGCGACATCTATTGCCCTGAACTCTCCCCCGCCTCGCGCGGGCAAGCCTGAGGAACACCGCCATGACCGCCAAACCCATCACACCGGAAGCCGCCGCCCGCCTCATTGCCGACGGCGCCCTCCTCGTCGACATTCGTGAAGCCCAGGAGTGCGCCGAGGTCATCGAGGGCGCCCAGAACGCCCCGATGTCGTCCGGCGCCGCCGGAATCGAAGCGAGCCCCGGCCAGCCCGTGATCTTTCACTGCCGCACCGGCCGGCGCACCGAGATGAACGCCGAGGCGCTGGCCGCCTCCGTGCCGACCGACGAGGTCTACCTCCTGCAGGGCGGCATCGAAGGCTGGCAGGCGGCGGGCCTGCCGGTCTCGCCCATCAACGACCGTAGCTAATCGAGCAACCAGCATGAACACCATCAGCCCTGTCGAGGCCGCGCGCCTCTGCGCCCAAGGCGGCGCCATCCTTGTCGATGTCCGCGAGCCGGACGAACACGCCCGCGAGAAGATCGACGGCGCGGTGTCGCTGCCGCTCTCGTCCTGGGACGACGGCCATCTCAGCACCGGCCCGGTCATCTTCCATTGCCGCAGTGGGGCCCGCACCGAGGTGGAGGCCCATCGGCTGAAGCAGAAGGCCGGAGACTGCCAATGGTTCGTGCTCGAAGGCGGGCTGGACGGCTGGCGGCGCGCCGGTCTGCCCGTCGCCAAAGACGCGCGGCAGCCGCTTGAGCTGCAGCGCCAGGTGCAGCTCGCGGCGGGATCGATGGTGGCGCTGGGCACCCTCGCCGGCCTTCTTGTGTCGCCGTGGTTCCTTGCGGTTCCGCTGTTCGTCGGATCTGGGCTGACGTTCGCCGGCGCGAGCGGCTTCTGCGGCCTTGCCCGCCTGCTGGGCCGTGCGCCGTGGAACCGGCGCATGAGCCACGCCGGGGCAGCCTGATGGACGCGCTGCAGGCGGCGCTGGCGCTTGGTTCCGGCTCTGTGGTGGGCTTCACCCTCGGCCTCGTCGGGGGCGGCGGGTCGGTGCTCGCCGTGCCCTTGCTCGTCTATCTCGTCGGGGTGACCAACCCCCATGTGGCGATCGGCACGAGCGCTGTGGCCGTCGCGGCGAATGCGCTCCTCAACCTCGCGAACCATGCCCGCAGCGGAAACGTGAAGTGGCGCTGCGCGGCCGTGTTCACGGTCGCGGGCGTCCTCGGCGCGGTCGTCGGGGCGTGGTTCGGCCGGCAGATGGACGGAGAAAGGCTGCTCGCGCTGTTCGCGGTGCTGATGATGGTGGTCGGCGTGCTGATGCTGCGCAACCGCAAGGGGGTCGGTCTGCCGCACGTCACCCTGGGGCGCGACAACTTCCCCAAGCTCGTCGGCTTCGGCCTGGCCACCGGCCTGCTTTCCGGCTTCTTCGGCATCGGCGGCGGGTTCCTGATCGTGCCTGGACTGGTCGCCGCAACGGGCATGCCGATCTTGAACGCAATGGCGTCGTCCCTGCTCGCCGTAACCGGCTTCGGCGTGGCCACGTCGGCGAGCTACGCCTTTGCGGGGTTGGTCAACTGGACCATCGCGGGCCTGTTCGTGGCCGGCGGGTTTGCGGGTGGACTGCTCGGGACACGTGTGGCGCGCCGCGTGGGACAGAGACGAGGGGCCCTGAACGTCCTGTTTGCGGGTCTGATCTTCGTGGTCGCGACCTACATGCTCGCCCGGACCTTCATGGCGTTCTGAGATACGTGCCCCGACCCGCCAAGAGGGGATCAACATGCACCGCCCCCGGTCGGGCGCGAGCTCGGCAACGATCGCCGGAGTCTGATCCCAGGAGGGTCGCCAGAGTCCGCTCCTGGCGCGGTGCTGACTTTGGGAGGGACCCGGCTGCTGTCCGGATTGCCTCCGGTGCTGCTGAAAGCTACACGGGCAGTCGGAGCCCTTCTTTGCCGCACCTGTTTCGCCACCTCTGCATCGGTCTGTGCGTCGCCCTCCTGGCGGCCATGAACCTGCATGGGCTGTCGGAGTCGCAGCATGCGGTGGGGCACGCCGCCGATTGGCCCGCTGTCGCGTTGTCCGAGGCGCACGAGGATCAACATGCGGCCCATGTCCATGTGGCTCCGGACGAGGCTCCCGATACCGACACTGATCGCGACAGTGACGGAGCGATCCCTGTCGGGCATCACCATCATGGCGGCAGTGACGTTCAGGCCGCCATGCCGGCGTCAGGTCGGGTCGTGACCGAAACGTCACCCTCCGCGTCCGCGCTCCGCCGACCCGGGCCTGATCCCGCCATGTCGAGCCATACCGGCGACGGGCCAGAACACCCTCCAAAACGGATGCGCACGGTCGTCTGAACCGGCGCGGCCGTTCGGCTGCGCGCAACCCGTTTTCCGGAGATACCCTTGAAGACCCCGATCACCGGCTCGGCCGGATCGTGGGCGCGTTTCGCGGCCGTTTCGGTTGCAGCGCTCTCACTGGCGGCCTCGCCGACCCACTCCGCCATGGCGCAGGAACCGCCCGGCTCTGCCGCCAATGCGCCTACGCTGTCCCTTGAGCGGGCGCTCGCGCGCTCCGTCGAGGTCGACCCCGGGCTGCCGGGCGTGGAGGCGCGAGCGCGCGCCGGAGACGCCGCCGTGCGTCAGGCCGACGTCCGGCCCAATCCGACGCTGGGCCTGATGGTCGAGAACCTGCCCACGCTGGGTGGGGGGAACATCATCGACCGAACCGAGACGACCCTGTCCTACGAGCAGCGGTTTGAACGGGGCGGCGACCGGTCGGCGCGCGTGGCTCTGGCGCGAGGCGAAGCCGTCTTGGTCCAGGCCGAAGCCGCGATCCGGCGGCTGGACCGCCTTGAACAGGTGCAGCGCGCCTGGGCCGAGGCCCTCGGCGCCCAGGCCGATCTTGAAATCGCTCGCGAACGTCTCGCCCTGGCCGAACGCTTCCAGACGGAAGTGCAGCGTCGGGTCGACATGGCGCGTGACCCCCTGTTCGCCGGCGCCCGAGCCGAGGCGGAACTCGCGCAGGCGCAGATCGACTTCGACCAGGCCGAACTACAGGCCCGCCTCGCCCGAGCAACGCTGGGACGTTTCTGGATCGGCGCTTCCGACTTCTCACTGGACCCGGCGGACTTCGAGGACACCAGCGCCGCCCGCGAAGCCGCAGGTGACGCCGCCGAGATCGATCTGGCGGTCCTGGCCGCGCAGCGCGACGTTGCCCGCGCCCGGGTCAGCGTCGAACAGGCCCGCGCCACGCCGGATGCGACGGTCAGCGTCGGCGTCCGGCACTTCTGGGACGGGCAAGACCTCGGCCTGGTCGTCGGCGGCTCCATTCCGCTGGGCCGCTATGACCGCAACGAAAGCGCCATCGAACGGGCCCGGTTCGAGGGCGTCGCCGCCGAGGCCGACATGGCGGCGCTCCGGCAGGAGCGCGAACGGGAGATCGCCCGACTTCAGGTCCTGCTCGCGTCGCGGGCGCTGGAGGCGCGACGGATAGCCGAAGAGACCCTGCCGCAGGCGGAACGCGCCGTCGTGCTGGTGCGCGACGGCTTCGCCCGGGGCGGCTTCACCTACAACGACGTCATGGCCGCTCACACAGCTCTCCTGACGACGAAGGCCCGCCGGGTCGCCGTCCTCAAACAGTTCCATATCGACCGCGCCCGCCTTGACCGGCTGACAGGCGCGCACGCCGACCTACTCGGCCTGGAGACCCAACCATGATCCGGCACACCCTCTCGCGGCGCGTGCTCGCCGCCTCGTTCGTGGCCCTCGCGGTCGGCCTCTCCGCCTGTGGGCAGGGATCGGCGGAGAAGGCCGAAGGTGAAGCCGCCGCCGGTGAATACGAACGCGGACCCCATCGTGGACGGATGCTGCGCGACGGCGACTTCGCGCTGGAGATCACCCTTTACGAGGAAGGGCCCGAGCCGCTGTTCCGCCTCTATCCCTACGTCAAGGACAAGCCGGTCGATCCGCGGCAGGTCCAGGCCGCCATCACCCTCAGCCGCCTCGGACCGAAGACCGACCGCTTCACCTTCACTGCCGAGAACGACTATCTGGCCTCGCCGGGCGTCGTTTTCGAACCCCACTCCTTCGACGTGGTCGTGACGGCTGCGCACGGCGGCAAGCAACATCGCTGGGCCTACGCCTCCTACGAAGGCCGCACGACCATTTCGCCAGAAGCCGCCCGCGCGGGCGGCGTCACCGTCGAGCGCGTCGGACCCGCGACCCTCGGCGAGACCCTGCCGCTGACCGGCCGGGTCGAGATCACGCCGGAAGGCCAGGCCGAGGTCCACGCCCGCTATCCGGGACGCGTGATGGCCCTCAACGTGGCGCTCGGCACGCGGGTCTCGCGCGGGCAGGTCATCGCCCGCGTCGAGTCCAGCGAGAGCCTTCAGACCTATGCGATCACCGCGCCCATCTCCGGCATGATCGTGGCCAAGAACGTCAATGTCGGCTCCATCACCGGCGGCGGCGAGCCAATGCTCATGATCGGCGACCCGACCCGGCTGCACGCGGAGTTCCTGCTCTATCCGCGCGACGCAGAACGGGTGCGCGCCGGCCAGCCCATCACCGTCAAGAGCCTCGCCGGCGACTACAACTTCAACGGCCGGATCGAGTCGGTTCTGCCTTCGGCCGACCTGACCAGCCAGGTTCTCGTCGCCCACGTCGATCTGCCGTATCAGGGCGGCATCTGGCGGCCCGGCCTGGGCGTGTCTGGCGAGGCGCAGGTTGGAGCCGGGCAGGTTCCTCTCGCCGTGCGCACCAAGGCGCTCCAGCCGTTCCGCGACTTCACCGTCGTCTACGCCCGCTTCGGCAACACCTACGAGGTGCGGATGCTCGAACTCGGCCGCCGCACGCCCGAGTGGACTGAGGTCCTGAGCGGCATCGACCCCGGCACCGAATATGTCGTGGACGGCGCCTTCCTGATCCGCGCGGACGTCGAGAAGTCCGGCGCGAGCCACGACCACTAGGGGCTCGCATTATCATGCTCGAACGCATCATCGCGCTGTCGATCCGCTTCCGCTGGATCGTCATGGCGCTCGTGGTCCTGGCCTGCGCCGTAGGCGTCTGGAGTTTCCAGCGCCTGCCCATCGACGCCACGCCGGACATCACCAACGTCCAGGTCCAGATCAACACCGAGGCTCCCGGCTTCTCGCCGCTGGAGTCGGAGCAGCGGATCACCTTCCCGGTGGAGACCGCCATCGCGGGCGTGCCGGGGCTGGAATACACCCGCTCCGTTTCCCGCTACGGCCTGAGCCAGGTGACGGCCGTCTTCGAGGACGGCACGGACATCTATTTCGCCCGCCAGCTGGTCAACGAGCGGCTCCAGGCGGCGCGGGGCCAACTGCCCGAAGGGCTGACGCCCGAACTCGGCCCCATCGCCACGGGGCTGGGCGAGATCTTCATGTACACGATCGAGGCGGAGCGCGGCGCGCGGCGGCCCGACGGCGAACTCTATACGCCCGAGGACCTGCGCACCCTCCAGGACTGGGTGATCCGGCCGCAGCTGCGCAACACGCCCGGCGTCACCGAGGTCAACACCATCGGCGGCTTCGAGCGACAGTATCACGTCACCCCTTGGCCCGACCGTCTGGTCGCCTACGGCGTCACAATGGCCGAGGTGGTCGAGGCGCTGAACCGCAACAACGCCAATGTCGGCGCGGGCTACGTCGAGCGTTACGGCGAGCAGTATCTGGTGCGGGTGCCGGGGCAGGCCGAGAGCCTTGCGGACCTGGGCGCCATCATCGTCGCCAACCGCAACGGCGTGCCGGTGCGGGTCGCCGACGTGGCCGATCTGGTCATGGGCGAGGAACTGCGCACCGGCGCCGCCACCGAGGACGGCCGCGAGGTGGTTCTCGGCACGGTGTTCATGCTGGTCGGCGAGAACAGCCGCACGGTCGCCCAGGCCGTCGCCGCCCGGCTGGACGAAGCGGCCAAGGCGCTGCCCGCCGGGGTTAGGGCTGTGCCGGTCTATGACCGGACCGATCTGGTCGACCGGGCGATCCACACCGTCGAGAAGAACCTGCTCGAAGGCGCGCTGCTGGTCATCGTCGTGCTGTTCCTGCTGCTCGGGAACATCCGCGCAGCCCTGATCACCGCCGCCGTCATTCCGATCACCATGCTGATGACCATCACCGGCATGGTGCGCACCGGCGTGTCCGGCAATCTGATGAGCCTCGGCGCGCTCGACTTCGGCCTGATCGTCGATGGCGCCGTCATCATCGTCGAGAACTGCCTGCGCCGCTTTGGCGAGGCGCAGCACCGGCTGGGCCGTCTGCTCAATCGCGACGAACGGTTCGCCCTTGCGGCCTCTGCGTCCGGCGAGGTGATCCGGCCGTCGCTGTTCGGCGTGCTGATCATCACCCTGGTCTATGTGCCGATCTTCGCCCTCACCGGCGTCGAGGGGAAGATGTTCCACCCGATGGCGATCACCGTCGTCATGGCGCTGACCTTCGCCCTGATCCTATCCCTGACCTTCGTGCCCGCCGCCGTGGCCATGTTCGTCACCGGCAAGGTCGAGGAGAAGGACAGCTTCGTCATGCGCGGCGCCCGGCGGTTCTATCAGCCGGCGCTGGACATGGCGCTGAGGCTGCGCGTGGCCTTCGTCGCCGTGGCCGTCGCCCTGGTCGCGATCGCGGCGCTCGGCGCCAGCCGCATGGGCTCGGAATTCATTCCGAATCTCGACGAGGGCGATATCGCCCTGCACGCCTTGCGCATCCCCGGCACTTCGCTCAGCCAGGCCGTGCAGATGCAGACGGCGCTGGAGCGGCGCATCGCCCAGTTCCCCGAGGTCGAACGGGTCGTCGCCAAGATCGGCACGGCCGAGGTGGCCACCGATCCCATGCCGCCCTCGGTCGCCGACACCTTCATCATGCTCAAGGACCGCAAGGACTGGCCCGACCCGCGCAAGCCCCGCGCCGAACTGCTGGCTGAACTCCAGGCGGCGGTCGCCGAGATACCGGGAAACAATTACGAGTTCACCCAGCCGATCCAGATGCGGTTCAACGAACTGTTGTCAGGCGTCCGGGCCGATGTCGCCATCAAGGTCTTCGGCGATGACCTCGACGAACTGCTGGAGGTCGGCAACGCCGTCGAGGGCGTGATTGGCGGCATCGAGGGCGCCGAGGACGTCTCGGTCGAGCAGGTCACCGGCCTGCCCGTGCTCCAGATCAGACCGGACCGCGCCGCCCTGTCGCGGCTCGGCATCAGCATGGAGGACGTCCAGCAGGTCGTCTCGGCCTCGATTGGCGGCGTCGTCGCCGGTCAGGTGTTCGAAGGCGACCGCCGCTTCGACGTGGTCGTGCGCCTGCCCGAGACCCTGCGGGAAAACACCGAGGCCATCGGCCGGCTGCGCATCCCTGTGCCCGGTTCGGGGGGAACCGCCTTCGTCCCGCTGGAGGAGATCGCCACGATCGCGGTCGAGAAAGGGCCGAACCAGATCAGCCGCGAGGACGGAAAACGCCGCGTGGTGGTCACCGCCAATGTGCGCGGCCGCGACCTCGGCTCCTTCATCGCCGAGGTTCAGGAGAAGGTCGGCGCCGAGGTCGAGGTCCCGGCCGGCTACTGGATCAGCTACGGCGGCACGTTCGAGCAGTTGATCTCGGCGGCCAAACGCCTCCAGCTGGTGGTGCCGGTGGTCCTGCTGCTGATCTTCGGCCTGTTGTTCGCCCTGTTCCGGTCGGTGAAGGACTCAGCCATCGTCTTCTCCGGCGTCCCGCTGGCGCTGACCGGGGGTGTTGCGGCTCTGGCGATGCGAGGGCTGCCGCTGTCCATCTCGGCGGCGGTCGGCTTCATCGCCCTGTCCGGGGTGGCGGTGCTGAACGGCGTCGTCATGGTCAGCTTCATCCGCACCCTCATCGCCGAGGGCAAACCGCTCGGCGAGGCGATCCGCGAGGGCGCGCTGACCCGGCTCCGGCCGGTGCTGATGACCGCCCTGGTCGCCAGCCTGGGCTTCGTGCCCATGGCGCTGAACGTGGGGGCCGGGGCCGAGGTCCAGCGTCCGCTGGCGACGGTCGTGATCGGCGGGATCATCTCCTCGACGATCCTGACCCTGCTGGTCCTGCCCGCCCTCTACAGCCTCGTCCATGGCCGTCCGCCTCGCCCGGATGGGGTGCAACCCGGCTGGCCTTCCCGTCTCCCCTTCAAACGGAGTAACGCATGACCCTCGCGACCCATCGATGGGCCGCCTGGCTGAGGACGCCTGCGGGCGTCCTCGTGCTCGGGCTGCTGATCCTCTTCCTCAACGGGCTGCTCACGGCCGCCTTCGCCCACGGCGTGGCCGAGGGCGACAAGGGCTATATCCAGGAGACCTCGGGCTTCCTGTTCTGGCCCTTCGTCTATCTGGGGGCCAAGCACATGGTCACCGGCTACGACCACCTGCTGTTCCTGCTCGGCGTGATCTTCTTCCTCTACCGGATGAAGGACATCAGCATCTATGTGACGCTATTCGCCATCGGCCACTCGACGACCCTGCTGCTGGGCGTGCTGACCGACATCAGCGTTTCCAGCTATCTGGTCGACGCCGTCATCGGTCTGTCGGTCGTCTACAAGGCGCTGGACAACATGGGCGCCTACCAGCGCTGGTTCGGCTTCCAGCCCTCGACCAAGGCCGCGACCCTGATCTTCGGCTTGGTCCACGGCTTCGGCCTGGCCACCAAGCTGCAAGACTTTGACCTGTCGTCCGACGGGCTGATCGGCAATCTGATCGCCTTCAATATCGGCGTCGAGGCGGGCCAGCTTCTGGCGCTCGGCGCGATCCTCATCGTCATGGGCTTCTGGCGGCGAACGACCGGTTTCTGGCGGCATGCCTACGCCGCCAACGTCGTCCTCATGACCCTCGGTTTCATTCTGGCGGGCTATCAGCTCGTCGGCTTCTTCGTCGCCTGACCGGAGACCTCACCATGTATAACGCCAACAAGCCCGACGCCTCCGAACTGCCCTCAACCGGCCGGCTGCTGAAGTCCACCGGCATCGCCGTGGCGGTCGCCTCAGCGCTGCTCGTCACCGTGGTGCTCCCCGCCGAATACGGCGTCGATCCGACCCGGGTCGGCTCGCTGCTGGGCCTGACCGAGATGGGCCGCATCAAGATGCAGCTGGCGGCGGAAGCCGAGGCAGAGGAAACCGCCGCGCCCCCGGCGGCCGCTCCCGTCCCGGCGGCTTCGGCGGCGCCGACCGCCGCTTCGGCCACCGCCGGAGCGCCCGCGACCCGAACTGACGAGACGGTGCTGACCCTCGCGCCTGATCAAGGGGCCGAGATCAAGCTGGTCATGGAAGAGGGCGCGAGCGTCCGTTACGTCTGGTCGAGCAGCGGGGGGCGGATCAACTACGACATCCATGCCGACCGGCCCGGAACGCCCTACCACGGCTACGGCAAGGGCTCGTCCCAACGCGAGGAAGGCGAACTCGTCGCGGCCTTCACCGGCAGCCACGGATGGTTCTGGCGCAACCGCACCGGGGAGCCCGTGACCATCACGCTCCAGACCACGGGCGCCTATTCCGAGGTCAAGCGGGTCGTCTGAGGCACGCCGTCTCTACCCCTTCGTCGTCGGCCAGCGGTGGTGCTGCGCGTCGATGACGAAGGGATGAGCGTGGACGCCGTCGGCAGCGTGCTCCGCAAGGTGCGGATCGTCCGGCGCAAGCTCATCGTGCCGGTGCGGCAGGTTCTCCGGGTCGTGGGCGGGCCAGATCAGCAGGGCGACGACCGTCCCCGTCGCGCACAGCCCCGCCAGCACCAGGAAGGCCGCCCCGGGATCGGCCTCGGCGCTGACCAGACCCGCCACGGGATAGGCGATGAGCCAGCAGGCGTGGGACAGGGCGAACTGCGCCGCGAACAGTGCGGGCCGGTCGCCGGCGGTCGAAGATCGTCGCAGCGCCCGGCCTGCCGGGGTGATGGTCAGGGAGTAGCCGAACCCCATAACGACCCACAGCGCGAGCAGCGCGGGATAGCTGACCGCGAGCCATGGACCGGCCAGGAGCACGAGCGTCATCGCTCCGGCTCCGAGCACCATCGCCGAGCGGTCGGGCAGGCGCGCCAGCAGGCGAGGCAGGATCACCGCCGCTGTCATCGACCCTCCGCCGAACGCCGCCAACGCCCAGGCCGTGGCCTGCTCCGACAAGCCAAAGCGCGACTGCACCAGCACCACGGTATTGACGAACACCATCGCCCCGCCGGCCGCCGTGGCCAGGCTGACGGCCAGCAGGCCGCGTAGACGCGGAGTGAGGGCGAACAGCCGAACGCCGCCAGTGAGCCGTTGCAGGAACGGTCGGGGCTGAGCCGCGCTGATGGCGGGCAAGGCCGCGCTGACGACAAACAGGGCCGAGACGACGAAGCCGACCGCCGTGCCCGCGAACAGGTTGCTGTAACTCATCACCGCCAGCAGCAGCGCGGCCAGGACGGGGCTGGCCACGCTCTCCAGATCAGCCGCCAGCCGCGAGAGGGACAGGGCCTTGGTGTATTCCGCCTCGTCCTCCAGCAGGTCAGGGATCATGGCTTGGAACGCCGGGGTGAAGGCGGCCGAGGCGACGTAGAGCGCGGTCATCAGGGCGTAGACGTGCCAGGCCTCGCCGACGAACGGCAACGCCGCCGCCACGCCGGCCCGCACGATGTCGAGCGACACCAACAGCGTCTTCCTTGGCAGGCGAGCCGCGAGGGCGCTCGCGAAGGGCGCCACCCCGATATAGGCGACCATCTTGATCGCCAGCGCCGCGCCGAGGATTTCCCCGGCGCTTGCGCCCGCCAGATCGTGGGCCAGCAAGCCCAGCGCGACGGTCGCCATGCCGGTCCCGAGCAGGGCCGCGACCTGGGCTAGGAAGAGATGCCGGTATGCGGCGTGGCGCAGAGGCGAAAACATACGGATCACCCTGTCTTCCGGATGCGGCCTCTGAGAACCCTTGGCGTCAGAGTGAGTTCAGCCCGCCATCGCTCTTGTTGCGAGATATCTGATGTCCGCTTCCTTCCGGTGAGCCAATGTCCGGTTCTGATGCTGTGGACGGCTCTCCACCCCACCGGCAGCTTCGGCTTCCGGTTTGAGCTGGAGGAGAGCCATGGGTCAGGTAGTCACGATCGGATTGGATATCGCGAAGTCGGTGTTCCAGGTGCACGGCGTCGATGCTGAGGGCGGCGTGGTCATAAGGCAGAAGCTGACGCGAGCGCGGCTGCTGAAGTTCTTCGAGAAGCTGGCGCCCTGTCTGGTCGGGATCGAGGCTTGCGGAACGGCGCACCATTGGGGGCGCGAGCTGATCACCCTGGGCCACGACGTCCGGCTGATGCCGCCGAGCTATGTGAAGCCGTACGTGAAGCGGCAGAAGAATGACATGGCTGACGCGGAGGCGATCTGCGAGGCGGTCACCCGGCCAACCATGCGTTTTGTGCCGGTGAAGTCGCCGGAACAGCAGAGCGTCATGGTGCTGCACCGGACCCGATCGATCCTGATCCGGCAGCGCATCCAGATCTCCAACGCGATCCGTAGCCACATGGCCGAGTTCGGCATGGCCGCCGGGGTGGGCCGGCAGGGCCTCCAGGCGCTGATCGCGATCGTGGAGGATTCCTCGGATGCCAGAGTGCCGGCGGAGGCGCGAGGCTGTCTTGGCATGCTCGCCGCGCAGTTGCGGCTGGTGAACGAACAGATCCTGGACACGGATCGACTGATCCGGACCAACGCCCGGTCAACGGAGGTCGGCCGGCGGCTGATGGAGATCCCCGGCGTGGGCCCGCTGCTGGCCAGCGCTCTGGTCGGCGCGATCGCCGATCCGAAGGCGTTCAAGACCGGCCGCAACCTGGCGGCATGGATCGGCTTGGTTCCGAAGCAGAACTCCAGCGGCGGCAAGGAGCGGCTGGGCGGCATCACCAAGCAGGGCGACAGATACCTGCGACAGATGCTGGTCGTCGGCGCCCTTGCGGTCGTGCGCTACGCCGTCAGGAACGGCACACGCCGGCCGTGGCTGGTCCAGTTGCTCGCCCGTCGAACGCCGAAGGTCGCGGCCGTCGCTCTGGCCAACAAGACCGCGCGGATGGTCTGGGCGATCATGACTTCGGGTGAGCGCTACAGGGAGCCGCTGGCGGCATAAGGACAGGTCAAGGCTGAGCGCCGAGGCCGACGAACTTGGGAAGGGCGGACAGGATGTAATGCGACAGCCGGTCGATACCGGAAGGCGGGAAAACCCACTTGCGCCAGAGCGCCTCGAGCGCGTGGTTTTGGTCGGGACCCGTCTTCGCGGAAGGCATTATGGCCAGCGGTCATGCGTACCGCACCAACAGGTCGAACACATGGCCGCACCGACCAGCGCAGCAGAACATCAGATCACCCTTGCCAACGGGGAGCCGTCCACACATGGCGCGAAGGTGCCCTCCCCTGCCCCCAGGCATGACTGAGGCTCCCCTCGGACCTGGGGGTCGCTTAGCCCGGCACCGTGGCGCATCGAGGGGTCCAGCATTCGCGGGGGTCACTGCGGGGGTAGAGCTGAACCTATTCTCGCAAATGCCGCTAACCGCGAGACGCTGGGCAGACACCCTGTCCGCCAGCTCTCCCCGTCCCGTCGGATCCGTGGTATGAAAGAACGTCGCCACGGGGGGCGTGATGACCGTCAGGAGAGTTCGCGTTCGATCGCGCCGGGGCCGCCCGGCTCTGGATCGATGGAGGCCCCTCGTCTGCCTGGCGGTGGCGGGGCTGGCCCTGTGCCTGCCTGACCGGCCGCTGGCGGTCCCGGCGCTGCCGTCGGAATGGCGGCCTCACCGGACCGCCCGTCTGAACGTCGTGCAGCCTCTTCCCGAGCCCGCCCCCCGCCGGCTGAGTCAGGCCGAGTTCGACCACGTCTGGAGCCGAACCAAGCTCGCCATGGCCGCCTGCAACAGCGCGGTGGAAGCTGTTCAGCTGAGCTGGCGCGTCCGCGGCGAGGTCCCGAGCAACGCAGCCCTCCGGCTCGTCCGGGAACGCTGCCAGCGAGGCTCCGTCGAGGTCGGCGAAGTGGTCATTCCAGCTTCGGCTCGCGCCGGCGTCGGGGTCATGCTCGAACAGGCGCGGGAAGCCTGCCAGCGCAGCATGGTCGAGAAGCAGCTGGGCCTGGCCGCGCTCAGAGGACTGGCCGAGACGCCGCCGGACAGTCTGGAGGCCTACGAGGCCCGGATCCGGATCGAGGCGGTCCCGCGCAGTTCGGTCAACTGCGGAGCCAGTTTCGCCGCCGCCGCCGCCGCCGCCCGCCTCCATATGGCGGAATTGGAGGTGCCGGGGGCCTGAGCCCCCGTATCAGGGGTCGGACACAGCCGGCAGCGTTTCCAGCTCGTCAGCGGAGAGGCTGCGGACCTGATCGAGCACCGCCGCCCGCATCTGCTCGAGCCGCTCTGCGCAGGCGTCGCGCGCCAGGCCGACGAAGGCGAGCATCTGGGCCAGTTCGGCCGAGGTGAGACGTCCGGGCCGTCGGGTGCGGATGGCCACGCCGGCCAGCACTGGCCGATCGCCGACGCGACGCAGCAAGGCGACCGTCCCGGTCTCGCCTACCAGGCGCGCGTGGGGTCCGGAGAGTTCGTCGCGGAAGGCGCACAGATGTCGGTAGAAGGCCGGCCCGACGCCGGGGCCGTCGAGGGTCGCGTCATCCAGCAGATCGGCGCGACGGGCCGCCTCGAAACTGTCGACGAACTGGACCACGCCGTGACGCAGCAGGGCGATTTCGACGATTGCGTCCGCTCCCCCGGGATCCGGCGCCGGGCGCCGGCTGCGCGCGTGGACTTCGGAGAGCGCCTCCCGGGCCTGGTCCATCGCGGCGAGGATGGCCGCGGCCTCGGCCAGTCGCCGCGCCTCGGGCGTGTCGAGGAGCCGCACCTCGTGCGCGCCGAGCGGCGCGGACGGCACGCCGCGGCGGCGGCGGAACACGGTGGCGGCGACGGCCATCAGACGGGCCTTCCGGCCCCGCCCGCTACTCGGGTCTGCCAAGCCCCTCATCCTCCACATACCGGCATCGACGGCCCGCCGCCCGGGCGCACTCGTCCGGCGCACAGACGGGACCGGCCGCGGGTCGGGGCCGGTCCCGCCGGACCGCTTACGGGGTCTCGGTGATCAGCAGGTTCGCGGCGGCGGTGCCGCCCCCGAAGGTGCCGACCCAGATGTCGTAGGTGCCGCTCTGCGGGCGGTTGAAGCGCACCTCGGCGTCGCCGTCGCCCCAGCTGTCGTCGTCGCAGTACCAGCGGCCGTCGGGGCCGTTGATGATCAGGGTGGTGTCGGTCGACGAGCGGGTGCGGAACACCAGCGGCAGGCTGCCGGCGCTGTAGGTGACCTCGAAGTCCGGCGCGGCGCTGATGTTGCCGACGCAGGCGCCCGGCAGATCGGTGTCGGTGTAGGCGTCGATGGAGCCTCCGGCGGTGATCGAGACGCGATACGGATCAGGCGTGAAGCCGGCGTTCAGGCGGATCTCGCCGAAGTTGGCGGTGAGGCCGGCGTTCTGGGCTTGGGCGACAGCCGGCGAGAGGACAGCAGCCGCGAGGGCGAGGCTGCAAACGATGGACTTCATGATGGTTCCCCCCCGGCACAAGCGCCGGATGGGAAATCTCTCGCGTGCAAACCCGCCACCGTCAAGCGAGCGCAGGCCTCGCAGAGAACATTGGTCGCCAACTTTGAACCAGGGGCGCTCGGGGCCGGGGCTTGCATGTTTCACCGTTACAGCATACTGGAACATCCATGTCCGCCCCCTACCCGCTCGGAGCCGAAGCGACCGCCCGCAACCGCGTCGCCCTGTATGACGCGATCCTCGCGCTCAGGACTCGCGAAGAGGTCGACGCCTTCCTGACCGATCTCTGCACCCCGGCGGAGCTTCGGGCCTTCACCGAGCGTTGGCAGGTGGCGCGGCTGCTCCATGCGGGCGGCCGCTCCTATCGCGAGATCGCCGCCGAGGCGCACGCCAGCCCGACCACCGTCGTCCGGGTCGCCCGGTTCCTGAAAGAAATGCCGCACCAGGGCTATCGGCTGGTGCTGGAACGCCTGAAAGCCTGAGTTTCCGACATGAGTACAGTCCAGGGGCGGCTCCGTATCGCCGTCCAGAAATCCGGCCGTCTGGCCGAACGCAGCCTCGACCTCGTCCGCGACGCGGGCCTGCGGGTGGTCAAGGGCAACAACGACCTGCTCTACCGGGTGGAGAACTACCCGATCGACCTGCTGCGGGTGCGCGACGACGACATCCCGACCTTCGTCGCCGACGGCGTCTGCGACCTCGGCATCGTCGGAGAGAACGTGCTCGAGGAGGGCCGCAACGGCGGCCCCGTGGCCGAGGTGGTCATGCCGCTCGGCTTCGGTCGCTGCACCCTGAAGATCGCCGCGCCGCCGACGCTGGACTATGTCGGACCGGCCTCGTTGCAGGGCCTGCGTGTCGCGACTTCCTACCCGCGCATCCTGCGCCGGTGGCTTGAGACCGAGGGGGTGCAGGCGGACATCGTCACCATGCGCGGCGCCGTCGAGGTGGCGCCGCGGCTGAAGCTGGCCCACGCCATCTGCGACCTGGTCTCCACCGGGGCCACCCTCGAGGCCAACGGGCTGGCCGCCCGCGATACCGTGCTGGACAGCCAGGCCGTTCTCATCCGCGCGCCCGAGGCCCCGGAACCTGCGCTGGCGGAACTGCTCGACAGCATCGTCGAGCGTATGGCCGGCGTCGTCGCCTCCCAGGGGGCCAAGTACGTGATGCTGAACGCCCCGCGCAGCGCCCTGGACGAGATCACCGCCATCCTGCCCGGCGCCGGAGCCCCGACCGTCATGCCGCTTTCGGGCCGCGACGACGCCGTGGCGGTGCACGCCGTGTGCCAGGAGGCGGTGTTCTGGGAGACGCTGGAGCGCCTCAAGGCGGCCGGCGCGTCCGCCATTCTCGTCCTGCCCATCGAGAAGATGATGTGATGCGCCGGATCGACTGGAGTTCGCTGGACGCGAGCGGGCGCAAGGCCGCGCTCGCCCGGCCCGCCCGCCGGGGCGACGCAGCCGTCGTCGACGGGGTCCGCGCCATCATGGAGGACGTGCAGGCGCGCGGCGGCGCCGCCGTGACCGAGTGGAGCCTCAGGCTGGACGGCGCGCCGCCGCGCCGCATCGCCGTCACGCCCGAGGTCGAGGCGGCCGCCCGCGCCGCACTTCCGCCCTCGGCCACCCGGGCCCTGCGCATAGCCGCCGAGAACGTGCGCGTCTTCCACGAGGCGACCCGGCCCGAGGACTCGCCGTGGATCGAAACCACGCCCGGGGTGCGTTCGCGGCTCGCCTGGCGGTCGATCGGCTCCGCCGGCCTGTACGTGCCCGGCGGCACCGCCCCGCTGTTCTCCTCCCTTCTGATGCTGGCGATTCCGGCGGCGGTGGCCGGGGTGAAGCGGCGCATCGCCGTGACCCCGCCTCCGCGCGACGGCGCCGATCCCCATCCGGCGATGATCGTCGCCGCGGCCGAATCCGGGCTGGACGCCCTGTGGCTGGTCGGCGGCGCCCAGGCCATCGCAGCCCTCACCTTCGGCGCCGCGTTCGAGGACGGCGAGATCGAGCCGGTCGACAAGCTGTTCGGTCCCGGCAACGCCTGGGTGGCCGAGGCCAAGAAGCAGGCGACGGCGCGGTCCGGAGGGCCGGCGGTCGACATGCCCGCCGGGCCGTCGGAGCTGATGGTGATCGCCGACCGCCACGCCGATCCGGAGATCGTCGCCGCCGACCTGCTCAGCCAGGCCGAGCACGACGCGGACGCCCAGGTGCTGCTGGTCTCCGAGAGCCGCGGGCTGATCGAGGCGACGCTCGCCGAGGTCGAGAGGCAGCTGGAGACCCTGCCTCGCGCGCCGATCGCGCGCGCCTCGCTGGCGCAGGCTCGGGCCCTGCAGGTGCGGGATCTGGCGGAGGCCTGCGAGGCGGCCAACACCTACGGGCCGGAGCACCTGTCGCTGCAGACCGTGGACGCCGAGGCGCTGCTGCCGCGCATCACGGCCGCCGGAGCCGTGTTCGTCGGTCGTTGGGCCGCCGAGACCCTGGGCGATTACGCCGCCGGCCCCAGCCACGTGCTGCCGACCGACGGGGCCGCCCGGACCCTGGGCGGCATCTGCACCGCCAGCTTCATGACCTGGATGTCGGTGCAGACCGTCACCGAGGCGGGGGCGGCGCAGCTGGCGCCGGCGGCGGCGCGTCTGGCCCGGATGGAAGGGCTGGAAGCCCACGCCCGCGCCGCCGACCTGAGGACCGGATCATGAGCCCCCTGCCAGCCCCCTTCCCCCCGCTCGTCGCCGGCGGCGACGGACTGGAGCGTTATCCGGAACCGCCGGCGGCGCTGGCGGTCCGGATGGCCGCGGTCTACGGCGTCCCGGCCGACAGCGTGCTGCCGGTGCGCGGCGTCACCCATGGGCTGGAGCTGGTCTGGCGCATGGCGGCCCGCGCCGGGCTCGCGGTCGAGGCGCCGGAGGCGCAGCCCTTTCTCGCCCTGGCCGACCTCTACGCCAGCCCGCCGGCGGGCGCCGGCGTCGCCGCCGTGGTGGTGCGGGGCGGCGGGTCTCCGGAGGCGGTGGCCGAGACGGCCGCCCGCGTCGCTCCCGCCCTGCTCGTCGTCGACGAAGGCTGCATCGAGTTCGGAGACGCCGCCTCGGCGGCCACGGTGATCGCCGACCAGCCCAACCTGGTCGTGCTTCGCAGCCTGTCGCTGGCGTCTGGCCTGGCGGGCGCGCGGGTCGGGGCGGCGCTCGGCTGGCCTGATGTCCTCGCGCGGCTCGCCGCGGTGATGGAGCCTCACGCCCTGCCGACGAACTCCATCCGCCTGGCGCTGCAGGCGCTCGATCCCTCGCGGCTGATCGAGACCGGCGAGCGGATCGCCGCGGTGCGAAGCGAGCGAAGCCGGCTGGCGGCGGCGCTGGCGACACGGATGCCCGTCGAGCCCGGCGAAGGCCCGACGCTGGACGTGCGCCCCGAGGACATCGATGCGACCCTGGCCGATCTCGCCCGCCTCGGCGTGTCGGCGGAACGGGACGGCGACCGTCTTCGGCTGCCGGTGGCGGCGAAGGCGGCGGTGAACGGTCGCCTGCTGGCGGCGCTGGGAGTCGCCGCAGCCGGCGCCCGGCCGAACCGCACCGGCGAGGCCGTGCGCGATACGAAGGAGACGCGGATCGTCTGCGCCGTCGACCTCGACGCGGCCGGGCCGGTGCGCATCGCCACCGGCGTCGGCTTCTTCGACCACATGCTGGAGCAGGTGGCGGCCCACGGCGGGTTCTCGCTGCGGCTGGCCTGCGAGGGCGATCTGCACACCGATCCCCACCACACGATCGAGGACTGCGCCATCGCCCTGGGGCAGGCCCTGAGGCAGGCCCTCGGCGAACGCCGCGGCATCGCCCGCTACGGCTTCGTCCTGCCCATGGACGAGGCCGAGGCGAAGGTGTCGATCGACCTGTCCGGACGCCCCTATCCGGTGTTCGAGGGCGCGTTCGCCACGCCCTTCATCGGCGACTACCGCACCGACCTGACCGCCCACGTGTTCCGCTCGCTGGCCGAACACCTCGGCGCAGCGATCCACGTCTCCGTCACCGGCGACGACGACCACCACAAGACCGAGGCCGTTTACAAGGCCTTCGGCCGCGCCCTGCGGCAGGCGATCCGCATCGAGGGCGAGGCGGTGCCCAGCACCAAGGGGGTGCTGTGATGACCGCCTCATTCCGCCTCGTCCGTCCGGGAGGAGAAGGATGAGTTCCGTCACCCTCCTGTCCTACGGCGCCGGCAATGTCGCTTCGGTTCAGTTTGCGCTCGAACGCCTCGGCGCGACCGTCCGCCTGACGGCCGACCCGGCCGAGGTCGCCGCCGCCGAGCGGCTCATTGTGCCAGGCGTCGGCGCCGCGGGCTTCGCCATGGCCCGCCTGGCGGAGCTCGGGCTCGTCGAACCGATCCGCGATTTCCCGCGGCCCCTGCTCGGAGTCTGCCTCGGCCAGCAGCTGCTGTTCGAAACCAGCGAGGAGGGCGGCGGGACGCCCATGCTGGGCCTGATCCCCGGTCAGGTCCGCCGCCTGCAGCCCGGCCCCGGCCGCACCGTGCCGCACATGGGCTGGTCGCGGCTGGAGATCGTGCGCGACGACCCCTTGCTGGAGGACCTCGACGAGGAGAGCTGGGCCTATTTCGTGCACAGCTTCGTCTGCCCCGACGGGCCGGCGACGCGCGCTCGCGCCGAGTACGGCGGCGCGGTACCGGCCGTGGTGCGGATGGCCAACCGCTGGGGCTGCCAGTTTCACCCGGAACGCTCGTCCCGGACGGGCGCCCGCATCCTGCGCAACTTCCTGGAGCTGCCCGCATGATCGTCTATCCGGCCATCGACCTGAGGCACGGCGCCTGCGTGCGGCTGATGCACGGGCGATTCGACCAGGTGACCCAGTACGATGAGCGGCCGGAGGCCCGCCTGGCCGCCTTCGCCGCCGCGGGGGCGGCGTGGGTCCACATCGTGGACCTGGACGGCGCCGAAGCCGGACAGGCCCGGCAACACGACCTCATCGGCGAGCTGGCGCGCGCCGTCGACGTGCGCATCCAGTCGGGCGGCGGAGTCCGCTCCCGGGCTGACGTGGAAACCTTGCTTGAGGCCGGGGTGGGCCGGGTCGTGGTCGGCTCGCTGGCGGTGAGCGCCCCGGAGACGGTGGCGGACTGGCTGGCCGCCTACGGGCCCGAGCGGATCACCCTGGCGATCGATGTGAAGGCGGACGGCGGCCGGTACGTGCCCGCCCTGAAGGGCTGGACCGAGGCGGCCGGAGTGGATCTCTGGGCGGCCCTCGACCGCTATTCGCCGGGGACCGTCCGGCACCTGCTGGTCACCGACGTCGGCCGCGACGGCGCCCTGACCGGCCCCAACTTTGAGCTGTTGGCGCAGATCGTCCAGCGGCGACCCGACCTGCAGGTGCAGGCGTCGGGCGGCGTCGCCTCACTCGACGACCTCGCCGCCGCCCGCCGGCTCGGCTGCGCAGGCGTCATCGTCGGGCGGGCCCTCTACGAAGGCCGGTTCACCGTCGACCAGGCGCTGGCGGCATGACCGCGAGGCGCATCATTCCCTGTCTCGACGTCAAGGACGGTCGGGTGGTCAAGGGCGTCCGCTTCGAGGGCCACGTCGACATGGGCGACGCCGCCGAGCTGGCGGCGCGCTATCGTGACGCCGGCGCCGACGAACTGGTCTTCTACGACATCACCGCCAGCCCGCAGGGACGTACGCTCGACTACGGCTGGGTGCGCGACATCGCCCGGCTGCTGGACATCCCCTTCTGCGTAGCGGGCGGTATCCGCACCGTCGAGCAGGCCAGCCGCTGCCTCGACAGCGGCGCCGACAAGATTTCGGTCAACACCCCGGCCATCGAGCGGCCGGAGCTGATCGGCGAACTGGCGGACCGCTTCGGCGGCCAGAGCGTCGTCGTCGGCGTGGACTCGCGCCGGGTCGGCGAGGACTGGCTGGTGCATCAGTACACGGGCGACCCCTCGCGCAGTCGCGGGGCCGGTCGACGTACGCTGGACTGGATCGTCGAGGCGCAGGCGCTGGGCGCCGGCGAGATCGTGCTCAACTGCATGGACGAGGACGGGGTGCGGCGCGGCTACGACCTGGAACAGCTGAAGGCGGCCCGGGCGCGGCTGACCATACCCCTGGTCGCCTCCGGCGGCGCCGGGGAGGCCCGGCACTTCCGCGACGTGTTCGAGCAGGCCGATGTCTCCGGCGCGCTGGCGGCCAGCGTGTTCCACTCGGGGACGCTGGCGATTCCTGAACTGAAGGCGGCCCTCGCGGCCGCCGGTATCGAGGTGCGGCCATGATCGAGATCGACGACGTGGACTTCGACAAGGGCGGCGTGCTCGTGCCCGTGGTGGTGCAGGACGCGGCCACCCTGCAGGTGCTGACGCTCGCCTACATGGACCGGCCGGCGCTGGAGGAGACCGTGGCCTCCGGCGAGGCGACCTTCTTCTCGCGCTCGCGCGGCGGGCGCTGGCGCAAGGGCGAGACTTCCGGAAACCGGCTCGACGTCGTCTCGATCACGCCCGACTGCGACGCCGACGCCCTTGTGCTCAAGGTCCGTCCCCGCGGCCCCGCCTGCCACCTCGGAAGCACCAGCTGCTTCGGCGACGAGGACGCGCCGGGGCTCGGACGGCTGGGGCGGCTGGAGGCGACCATCGCCGCCCGCGCCGCGGCCGACCCGGCGACGAGCTGGACGGCGCGCCTGCTGGCCGAGGGGCCGAAGCGAGCGGCCCAGAAGGTCGGCGAGGAAGGGGTGGAGACGGCGCTGGCCGGCGCCGCCGGGCCGGACGAGGAGCTGGCCTCCGAAGCGGCGGACCTGCTTTACCACCTGCTGGTGCTGCTCCGGGCGCGCGATCTGCCCCTGCAGACGGTGCTCGATGTGCTGACGGCCCGGGCGAAGGCGGAACGCTGAGCCGCGGAACCGCGCCACGCCGCGCGCGGTTTTCCCTGCATGGATATGGAAGCGCAGATCGTCGCGGCCCTCAGGACCGAACTCCAGCGCCAGGCCGCGGATGCGGGCGACGCGCTCCGCATAGCCGAGGCGAGCTCCGCACGCGTGCGGATCGAGGGCTCGGTGGACCTGGAGGCGCTGGCCATGGCCGTCGCCGGCACGGTCGCCGGCGGGCCCTAGGATCCCCGGCTTGCGGGACGGAAACGGCGGGAGCTAGGCTGTCGGCGTCCCCCATCGGAGTGTCCCCATGCCGCCAGCCTCCGCCGCCGCCGGCTGGCGCTTCTGGATCGACCGCGGCGGCACCTTCACCGACGTCGTGGCGCGTGCGCCGGACGGCCGGCTGAGCACCCACAAGCTGCTGTCCGACAACCCCGAACAGTACGCCGATGCGGCTGTGGAAGGCGTGCGCCGGGTGCTCGGGGCCGGTTCGGAACCCCTTCCCGCAGGGCTCGTCGATGGGGTGCGCATGGGCACGACCGTCGCGACCAACGCCCTGCTGGAGCGCAAGGGCGAGCCGACCATCCTGGCGATCACCCGCGGCTTCGGCGACGCCCTGAGGATTGGTTGGCAGAGCCGACCTGAATTGTTCGCAAGGCACATCCGGTTGCCTGATCAACTCTATGACCAGGTTGTGGAAATCGATGAACGTGTTCACGCCGACGGGACTGTGGACAGATCTCTGGATATCGTGGGGACGAGGCGGGGATTGCAGGCTGCGTTCGACGCCGGCTTTCGTGCGGTCGCCATCGCCCTCGTGCATGGCTGGCGCTATCCGGAGCACGAACGACAGGTGGCGGCGATCGCCTCTGAAATCGGCTTCGCCCAAGTCTCCGTCAGCCACGAGGTCGGCGCGCTGATCAAGCTGATCGGCCGCGGCGACACCACCGTGGCCGACGCCTACCTGTCGCCGGTGTTGCGCGCCTATGTCGACCGCGTCGCCGGCGAACTGGGCGAGGCCACGCCGCTGCTGTTCATGCAGTCGAGCGGCGGCCTGACCGCGGCGGACGCCTTCCGCGGCAAGGACGCCATACTGTCAGGTCCGGCCGGCGGCGTCGTCGGCATGGCCGAGACCGCCCGCGCCGCCGGCTTCGAGCGGGTCATCGGCTTCGACATGGGCGGCACCTCGACCGACGTCTCGCACTTCGCCGGAGAGTACGAACGGACATCGGACGCCGTCGTCGCCGGCGTGCGGCTGCGCGCGCCGATGCTGTCGATCCACACCGTGGCGGCGGGCGGAGGTTCGATCTGCCGCTTCGACGGCGCCCGCCTGCGGGTCGGGCCGGAATCGGCCGGCGCCGTCCCGGGCCCCCTCGCCTACCGACGCGGCGGCCCGCTGACGGTCACCGACTGCAACGTCATGCTCGGCAAGCTGCGGCCCGAGTTCTTTCCCTCCGTCTTCGGGCCCGGCGCCGACGAGCCGCTCGACGCCGGCGCGGTGCATGCGGCCTTCGAGGCCGTGGCGGCGGAGGTGACGACGGCGACCGGGCGCGAAACCTCGCCCGAGGCGCTGGCGGAAGGCTTCGTCACCATCGCCGTGCAGAACATGGCCGAAGCGATCAAGTCGATCTCCATCCAGCGCGGCTACGACGTCACCCGCTACGTGCTCAACTGCTTCGGCGGCGCCGGCGGCCAGCACGCCTGCCTGGTCGCGGACGCGCTCGGCATGACGAAGGTGATGCTGCACCCCTTCGCCGGCGTCCTCTCCGCCTACGGCATGGGTCTGGCCGAGGTGCGCGCGATCCGCCAGGCAACCGCCGCCCTGTCGCTGGAGCCGGCCGGGGACGACCGGATGGCGGCGCGGATCGCCGGACTGGCTGCCGAGGCGCGAACGGAACTGGCGGCGCAAGGGTTCGCGGAGGACCAGATCGTCACGACCGCGCGCGCCGAGATCAAGTTCGCCGGATCCGACACGCCCCTGAACGTCCCCTTCGGACCGGCGGCCGGGATGCGGGCGGCGTTCGAGACCCTGCACCGGCGTCGCTTCGGATTCTTCGCCGCGGACAAGCCGCTGGTCGTGGAGACGCTCGAGGTCGAGGCGGCCGGGGTTTCGGACCGGGTGGCGACCGCACCGGAGATGGCGGCCGGCGACCCGGCTCCCGCGCCGGTCGACACCGTTCCGGTCCGAATGGCGGGCGAGCGCCGCCCGACTCCCGTGTGGCGGCGCGAAGCCCTCCCGCCTGGCGCGACGGTCGACGGCCCGGCGGTCATCCTGGAGGACACCGGCACCACGGTGGTCGAGCCCGGCTGGCGCGCGACAGTGGACCCGGCGCTGAACCTGATCCTCGAACGGGTCGTGCCCCTGCCCGCCCGCACCGCCGTGGGAACCGCGGTCGACCCGATCCTCCTGGAGGTGTTCAACAGCCGTTTCATGGCCTGCGCCGAACAGATGGGCGAGGCGCTGAGGGCGACGGCCTGGTCCGTCAACATCAAGGAGCGGCTGGACTTCAGTTGCGCCGTCTTCGACGCGTCCGGAGCCCTGATCGCCAACGCCCCCCACATCCCGGTGCACCTCGGCTCCATGGGCGAGAGCATCCGCACCGTGATCCGCTCCCGCGGGGACGCCGCCGACGGCCGCGGCATGAAGCCGGGCGACGTCTACATGCTGAACGCCCCCTACAACGGCGGCACGCATCTGCCCGACATCACCGTCATCCTCCCGGTGTTCCTCGGCGGCGACGTCTCGCCCGCCTTCTTCGTCGCGGCGCGCGGTCACCACGCCGACGTCGGCGGGATCACGCCCGGCTCGATGCCGCCCGGCTCCCGCACGGTCGAGGACGAGGGCGTCCTGATCGACGACTTCCTGCTCGTCGACGCCGGCGCCCTGCGCGAGGCGGAGACGCGGGCCCTGTTCGCCTCCGGGCCTCACCCGTCGCGCAACGTCGACCAGAACCTCGCCGACCTGAAGGCCCAGATCGCGGCCTGCGCCCGTGGAGCCGACGAGTTGGCCCGCATGGTCGAAGAGTTCGGCCGCCCTGCGGTCGAGGCCTACATGGGCCACGTCCAGGCCAACGCCGAGGAGGCCGTGCGCCGCGCCATCGCCGCGCTGAAGCCGGGTTCCTTCGCCCTGGAAATGGATGACGGTGCGGTCATCCGCGTGCGCATCGACGTCGATCCGGCGACCCGCGGCGCAGTGGTCGACTTCACCGGGACCAGCGACCAGCGGCCGAACAACTTCAATGCGCCGCTGTCGATCACGCGGGCAGCCACCCTCTATGTGTTCCGCACCCTCGTCGACGACGCCATCCCGCTCAACGAAGGCTGCCTGAAGCCCATCCGGCTGATCGTGCCGGAAGGCTCCATGCTCAGTCCGCGCTACCCGGCGGCGGTGGTGGCGGGGAACGTCGAGACCAGCCAGGCCGTCGTCGACGCCCTGTACGGCGCGCTGGGCGTGCTGGCCGCGAGCCAGGGGACGATGAACAACTTCACCTTCGGCGACGCCGCCCGCCAGTATTACGAGACCATCGCCGGCGGCTCGGGGGCCGGCCCGGACTTCGACGGGACATCCGCGGTGCAGACCCACATGACCAACAGCCGGCTGACGGACCCCGAGGTGCTGGAGACCCGCTTTCCGGTCCTGCTCGAGGAGTTCTCCATCCGGCGCGGCTCGGGCGGCGCCGGTCGCCATCGCGGCGGGGACGG
>Ga0154912_120_pt1 | contig 33714 bp, 40 predicted proteins | sample RifCSPhighO2_01_FD_105881 | JGI IMG/M metagenome (GOLD analysis project Ga0154912, IMG submission 105881) | Caulobacterales bacterium RIFCSPHIGHO2_01_FULL_70_19 | reverse complement strand
CCGCTGCAGTTCCTCCCCCGCAGGGGGAGGGGGACCATCCGCAGCGCAGCGGAGGATGGTGGAGGGGGTGCGGCGGAGGGTCAGGCGCCGTTGTGGCGGCCGAAGACGCGGGTGGAGCCGTCGTTGAGGATCAGCAGGGTGCGGTAGGGCTCGCGGCCCGCGGCCTCCATGCCGGGGGAGCCGGCCGGCATGCCGGGCGCGGTGAGGGCGCGGGCGGCGGGGCGTTCGCGCAGCAGGCGCTCGACGTCGGACGCGGGGACGTGGCCCTCGACGGCGTAGCGGCCGACGACGGCGGTGTGGCACGAGGCGAGCCGGTCGGGAACGCCGTGGCGGGCCCGGATCGGGGCGAGGTCGTTACGGATGACCTCCTCGACCGTCCAGCCGGCGCGCCGCATGTGGGCGACCCAGCCGCCGCAGCAGCCGCAGGTGGGGGTCTTGTAGACGACCAGGCGCTTTTCCGGCGCGGCCGCGGCGGGGGCGGCGAAGGCGGCGACGGCGGCGCCGAGGAGGACGGCGCGGCGGGAGGCGAGCATGGCCATGGGATCTCCATGTGCGGATGGAGCCCGCAGTCTAGCGCATGCGACCGGCGGATGCGCGGTCCCCGCTGTCGCAGCCCTCAGTGGTAGCGGCGGCGCTGCTCGGCGCTGCGCAGGGTGGAGCGAAGGAATTCGGCCGGGGGATCCGTCTCGGCCAGCACCTGCTCCTTGATGGCGCGGGGCTCGCCGAACAGGTGGCCCTGGCCCATGGCCACGTCGAGCTCGAGGATGTCGACGATCTGGCGCTCGGTCTCGCACTTCTCGGCGATGACCTCGATGCCGTAGCGGCGGGTCAGGGCGGCGAAGTCGGCCGCCTGGATGTCGCGCAGCGACGGCAGGGCGGGGCCTGCGTCGGGGTCGAGCAGCTGCTCGATGAGCAGGTCGGCGGCGATCTTGACGAACTTGACGTCGGAGCGCTGCAGGTCGGCGAAGTCGAGGTCCAGCGTCTGGACCTTGTCGATCGAGAAGCGGAAGCCGAGGTCGGCCAGCTTCGCCATATTGCGCGCCTCGACCGCGCCGCGGGCGTCGAACACGGCCTGGCCCAGTTCGAAGATCAGGGCCTGGTTGAGGTCGCGGTTCTCGCTGAGGAAGTCGAGGAACTGGGGGAAGAAGGTCTCGTCGCCGAGCGAGGACAGGGCGACGTTGCAGAAGACGCCGACCTTGCGGTCCTGGCGGGCGAGACGGCGGACGATCTGGGCGCAGCGGAACAGAAGCAGGTTGTCGATGGCCGGGACGAGGCCCTCGCCCTCGGCGATCGACAGGTATTCGGCCGGCATCATCACCCGGTCGTCGGCGGCGCGCAGGCGGGTGAAGCTCTCGTAGAAGATGGTGCGGCGCTGGGGCAGGGAGACGACCGGCTGCAGGTAGAGGTCGACGCGGTTCTCCGCCAGGGCCTCGTGGATGGTCTGCAGCAGGGCGTTGGACTGGTGCTGGTGCCGGGCCTCGAAGGGGTTGGCGGCGGCGGGCTGGGCGAGGCGGTGATCGATCGACTCGCTCATCTGCTGGATCAGCGATTCCAGCATGCGCACCTCGCCGGAGAGCTGCTCGGTCGAGGACAGGGCGCCGGTCTCGATGGCCTGGGCCAGTTCGGTCAGGGCGCCCTGGGTGGACTCCATGGCGTCGGCGAGCAGGCGGTGGGCCTCGCGGATCTGGTCGATCTCCTTCTTCAGGGCGGCGCGCTGGCCGCGGCCGACGACCAGCACATGGACGGCCAGCAGCAGGCCGGCGGCGGCGAGGGCCGCGGCCACGCCGGCGCCGGCGCCGAGCCCGGCGCGCCACAGGAAGGTCCCGACCGTCATGGACAGGAACAGGTAGCCGAAGAACAGAAAGCCGTTGGTGACAGCGCGCATGGGCAAGGGCCGAATCCGCCTTCCCGGATGGAATCGCCCGAGTATCGGGGTATCAGGACAAATCGCCTAGCCGTTCGCCGGCTTTCCCCACCACTATCGAGGTTAACGATGGAATTGTTCGACCTGACCGGCAAGGTTGCGGTGATCACCGGTTCGTCTCGCGGCATCGGCAAGGCCATCGCCGAACGGCTGGCCGAGCACGGGGCGAAGGTGGTGATCTCGTCGCGCAAGGCGGCGCCGTGCGACGAGGTCGCCCAGGCCATCAACGCGAAGCACGGCGAGGGCCGCGCCATCGCCGTGCCGGCCAACATCGCCTCGAAGGAGGATCTGCAGCGGCTGGTCGACGAGACCAACGCCGCCTTCGGCCGCATCGACATCCTGGTCTGCAACGCGGCGACCAACCCCTACGCCGGGCCGATGGCGGGGATCAGCGACGAGCAGTTCGGCAAGATCCTGCAGAACAACGTGGTCTCGAACCACTGGCTGATCCAGATGGTCGCGCCGCAGATGCTGGAGCGGAAGGACGGCTCGGTGATCATCGTGTCGTCGATCGGCGGCCTGCGCGGCAACGCCCTGATCGGGGCCTACAACATCTCCAAGGCGGCCGACATGCAGCTGGCGCGCAACCTGGCGGTCGAGTGGGGGCCGTCCAACGTGCGGGTCAACTGCATCGCGCCGGGCCTGGTGCAGACCGACTTCGCCAGATACCTGTGGGAGAACCCGGAGCTGCTGAAGCAGGTGACGGATCCGGCCCCGCTGAAGCGCATCGGCCAGCCCGACGAGATCGCCGGCGCGGCCGTGTACCTGGCGTCTCCCGCCTCGAGCTACATGACCGGCCAGACGCTGGTGGTCGACGGCGGGATCACCATTGCCTGGTGACGGCGAACGCAAGGTCGGCTTCGGCCAGGACCTGAGGTGGCGACTGGAGGCCGTCGCCTTCGCCGGGCTGACGGCCTTGCTGCGCGCGCTGGGCGTGGATCGCGCGTCGAACCTCGGCGGCTGGCTGCTGCGGACCCTGGGGCCGAGGACCGGCACGCACCGGACGGTGACGCGCAATCTGCGTATCGCCTTCCCCGACATGCCCGAGGCGGAGCGCGAGGCCCTGGCCGTCGCCGCCTGGGAGCAGACCGGGCGCACCTTCGCCGAGACGCCGCTGCTGGACCGGATCACGGTCGAGAGCGGCCGGCTGGAGGTGGTCGGGCTGGAGCGGCTGCACGCCATCCGCGACAGCGGCCGGCCGGTGGTGTTCGTCTCCGGCCACCTGGCCAATTTCGAGACCATGGCCGCGGTCATCCTGGCGGCCGGCGTGCCCTGCCAGATCACCTACCGGGCGGCCAACAACCCCTATGTCGACGCCCAGATCCGCCGGGCGCGGGCGCGCTACGGGGTGAAGCTGTTCGCGCCGAAGGGCGGCGAGGGCGCGCGCGAGCTGCTGCAGGGCATGCAGCGCGGCGAGTCGGTGGCCCTGATGAACGACCAGAAGTTCAGCGAGGGCCCCGAGGTGACCTTCTTCGGACAGCCGGTCAACGCGGCGCCCGGGCCGAGCCGACTGGCGCTGCGGTACGGCACGGTGCTGCAGCCGATGTCGGTGGTGCGGCTGCCGGGGGCGCGCTTCCGGGTGACCGCCCACGAACCGATCGAAATCCCCCGCACGGACGACCGGCAGGCGGACATCGCCTGGGGCGTGCAGGCGGTGACGAGCTTCGTGGAGGACCGGGTGCGCGAGGCGCCCGTGGACTGGTTCTGGGTCCACAGGCGATGGCCCGACCGCGTCTACGCGGCGCTGGAGTCGCGGGCCTGATCGGAGGCGCGACGGCGCGGACCCTTGTAGTCGGGCTTCTGCACCCGCCGGCGATCGGGGCCGAAATAGTTCTCGGTGCGGACGAACGGGCGGGCGTGGAAGATCACCGCCTGGATGCGGTCGAGCACGGCCTTGGCGGTGATCGGCTTGACCAGGAATTCGGTGACCCCGGCGTCCCGCGCCTCGCAGACGCGTCGCTTGGCCGAGTGGCCGGTCATCATGATGATCGGCAGGTAGGGATTGGGGCTGTCGGCGCTGTTGCGGACCAGGCGGGTGAACTCGACCCCGTCCAGCGGGAACATGTTGAAGTCGACGATGGCGAGGTCGATCGGATACTCGCGCAGGATCTCGAGCGCGGAGCCGCCGTCGGCCGCCTCGCGCACGGTGCCGACGCCGGCCGACTTCAGTACGGCGGAGGCGATGGTCCGCATGTGCTGGTTGTCGTCGACGAGCAGGACGTGAAGGGCGGAGAGCGAGGACATGGATGCGGACGCGCAGACGGTCCCCCGCGTCGGAGGGCCTGGAGATTCGCGCGATCTAGCGCCTCAAATGCTTACCGGTAAATGACTGATCGTCGTTCAGTCCGCAGGTAAGCGATTACAGCCGCTCAGCTCTTCACAAGGAGGGACGGGTCGAGGTTGCGGTCGCGCCATTTCATGCGCCAGCACAGGTGCGGACCGGTGGCGCGACCGCTCATGCCGACGCGGCCGAGGGTCTGGCCGCGGACCACGTCCTGACCGGCGCGCACGTCCAGCCGGGACTGGTGCAGATAGGCGGTGATCAGGCCCTGGCCGTGGTCGAGGAGCACCAGACCGCCTTCGAAATGCAGATCGGGCTCGGCGAGGGTCACCCGTCCGGCGGCGGGCGCGCGGACCGGCGTGCCCTGCGGCGCCGCGAGGTCGACGCCGTAGTGGGGCCGGGCGGGGGTTCCGTTGAGGATGCGCTGGGCCCCCCACGGGCTGGTGACGCGGAAACGCTCCAGCGGCCAGTCGAAGCCGTCGCGGAAGTGGTCCGTGGCGGCGCGGCTGGCGAAGCCTTCGGTCTTCAGCGCGACCTCGCGCCGGATTCGCTCCAGCAGGGCCGGATCGGTCGGCTCAACGGTGGCCGGCGGAAGGCCGTCGATACGCGTGGTGCGGAACTCGCCGCGGGCGATCTCCAGGACGCGCCGGGCGCTGCGGCGATCCGAGCGAACCTCGATCTCGACGCTGGCCGGGGCGTCGCGATCGAAGCCGACGACGAACCAGCCGGCGTCCGAGGCGGCCGACAGGGCCTCGCCGTCCACGAAGACGAGGGCGTTCGGCCAGGTTCGACCGATGGCGTGGCCGCCCTGGACAAGGCGGCCGGTCAGGTCGAGATCGGACGTCCGGGCGCGGACGGGGCCGGCGGCGAGCAGGGCGGCGGAGGCCGCCAGCAGGTCGCGCCGGCGCGGGGTCACGGGACCTGGCCCAGGCGCTGGAAGGCCTCGGCGGGGCCGGCGTAGGCTTCCTGCAGGCGCGCCGACCAGTAACGCAGCGTCTCCAGCGGCACCGCCCTGCCCGAGACGGCGCAGGTCACGGCCCGGCCCGGCCGGATGACGGCGAATTCGCCGTCGCCGTAGTGGAGCAGCGCCTGTTCGGAAGCGGGATCGGACATGGCGCACAGCCTAGCGCAGGCTCCCCGCCCGCGCCACCGGGCTCGCCGTTCAGAACAGGTCGCCCTGGCCGGGGGCGGGCGGCTTGGGGCGCGGCGGGGTGCGCGGGCGGGCGGCGGGTTCGGCCGGGGCGTCGCCGCCTTCGATGCGGGCCCCGCGGGCGCCGTCGGCGAAGACGAGGCGCACGGCCTGTCCGGCCTGCAGGGCGGCCGCGGCGGGAATCATCACGCCGTCGACGGTCTCGACCCGGGCGAAGCCGGGCTTGGGAGTCTTCGGGTTGAGGGTGGCGAGGGCGCGGGAGAGGGCGGCGAGCCGGGCCTCCTCGCGGTCGAGGCGCCGCGAGAGCGTCGGGGCCAGGCGGCCCGCAAGGGCGTCGAGGCGGGCGGCGCGCTGGTCGAGCCGGCGGTGCAGCGGCGCCGGCGAGAGGCGGTGGGCGGTGCGCGCCAGCCGGGCCTCATGGGCGGCGACGTTGGCGCCCAGTCCGGCCCCGAGGCGCTGGCCCGCGTGGCCGAGGCGGTCGCGCGCACGGTCGAGGCGCTGGGCCAGCAGGGCCGGGCTGATGCGGCCGGCGGCGGCGAGCAGCTGGCGTTCGTGGACGGCGAGATTGCGGTGCAGGCCCGAGGCGAGGCGGCTGCCGGCGTGGTCGAGGCGCTGGGACGGCAGGGCGAGCAGGTCCTCGGGCCGGGCCGGAAGGCCGCGGGCGGCGGCGCGCAGCCGGGTGCGGCGGTCCTCCAGCAGCCGGCCGCCGGCGCGGGCGAGGCGGCGGTCGAGGTCGGCGACGGCGGCGCGCAGGTCGGCCAGCACGGGGGTGACGATCTCGGCGGCGCCGGTGGGCGTGGGGGCGCGGCGGTCGGAGACGAAGTCGATCAGGGTGGTGTCGGTCTCGTGGCCCACGGCCGAGACGATCGGGATCGAGGCGGCGGCGACGGTGCGGGCCAGTCCCTCGTCGTTGAAGCACCACAGGTCCTCGACCGAACCGCCGCCGCGGGCGACGATCACCACGTCGGGCCGGGGGATGGGGCCGCCCGCCCGCATGGCGTCGAAGCCGCGGACGGCGTTGGCGACCTGGCCGCTCGCGGCGTCGCCCTGCACCACGACGGGCCAGACGATCACCCGGCAGGGCCAGCGCTCGGCGATGCGGTGCAGGATGTCGCGGATCACGGCGCCGGTGGGGCTGGTGATCACCCCGACCACGGCCGGGAAGGCGGGGATGGGCCGCTTGCGGGCCGGATCGAACAGGCCCTCTCCGTGCAGCTTCGTCTTCAGCCGCTCGAGCTGGGCCAGCAGGGCGCCGGCGCCGGCGGCCTCCATGCTCTCGATGACGATCTGATAGGAGGAGCGGGCCGGGTAGGAGGTGATCTTGCCGGTGACGATGACCTCCAGCCCCGTCTCGGGCTGCACGCCGAGACCGCGCACCACGCCCTTCCAGACCACGCCGTCGATACAGGCCTTGTCGTCCTTGAGGGTCAGGTAGACGTGCCCGGAGGCGTGGCGGTTGACCTTGGAGATCTCGCCGCGCAGGCGGACGTGGCCGAAACGGTCCTCCAGCGTGCGCTTCAGGGCGAAGGACAGTTCCGAGATCGACAGCGGCGGATTGTTGTCGCGCGGCGTGGCCGGCTCGGCCGGGCCCTCGAAGACATAGGAGTCGTCGGTCATCCGGACAGGGTAGCGAGGGGGAGCGGCCGGGGGAACCGCCGCGGGTCCGGCCCGGAGTGAGCGCCGGACTTGCTCCGTTGGCGGATCGGTGTTCTGCTGACGCGCCCCGCCCTGAGGAGGTCCAGCATGATCGTCGCCGCTTTCGCTCTTCTGCTCGCCGGCCAGAGCTCCGGCCAGGTCACTGTGATAGCCGCGCCGTCCGCGCCGGCCGAGGCGCGTCGCTCGGAGGAGGAGGCGCCGACCCGTCGCGTCTGCCGTCTGGAGCGAGCCACGGGCTCGAACATGCAGCAGCGGGTCTGCCGCGACGTGGCGCGGTCGGGAACCTTCCAGGACCAGCAGACCCGCGAGTTCATGCGCGCCAACCAGAGGATCCGTTTCCCCGACGGCGGCGCCACCCCGACGCCCGCGGGACCGAACGGCTGAGTCCGGCCGTTCCCGCCTCGCCCGGTCCGACGGAACGGGAACCGGAGGCGCGACGCGTCGTTGGCGGGTGATGCCCGCCGATCCGCCCCGCACCGACCCCGCCGACCAGAGCCCGAAGGAACGCGGGCTCCGGCGGCGCAGCGGCGAGACCGGCCTGGCGCCGTGGACGGCGGTGGTGCTGATCCTGATGCTAGCGGCTCTCGTCTATGTGATCTGGTCGGTGGCGAGCTGACCCGGGGCGCCTTGACCCGGCCGCCCGGCGCCGTCATTGCGCGCCCATGAACATCCTGCTGGTCGGATCGGGCGGGCGCGAGCACGCCCTGGCGTGGAAGATCGCCCAGTCGCCCCTGGTGAAGCGGCTGGTCATCGCCCCGGGCAATCCCGGCATGGAGAAGCTGGGCGAACTGGTCGGGCTGAAGGTCACCGAGGCCGATGCGCTGACCGCGCTGGCGCGCGAGATCAAGGCCGACCTCGTCGTGGTCGGGCCCGAGAGCGCGCTGGAGCAGGGACTGGCCGACCGGCTGGCGGCGGCCGGCATTCCCTGTTTCGGGCCCACGCGGAAGGCGGCGCAGCTGGAGACCTCCAAGGCCTTCTCCAAGGCCTTCATGGAGCGGCACGAGATCCCGACCGCCGGCTACGGCGTCTATGAGCGGCTGCACGAGGCGCGCGAGGCGCTGTCGGTGTTCAAGCCGCCGTATGTGATCAAGGCGGACGGGCTGGCGGCGGGAAAGGGGGTGGCGATCAGCCCCGACAAGCGGGACGCCGAGGCCGAGATCGAGCGGATGCTGGGCGGCCGCTTCGGCGCCGCCGGCGCGCGGGTGGTGATCGAGGAATTCATGGCCGGCGAGGAAGGCTCGCTGTTCGCCCTGTGTGACGGCCAGCGGGCGGTGCTGCTGGGCGGGGCCCAGGATCACAAGCGCGCCTTCGACGGCGACATGGGACCGAACACGGGCGGCATGGGCAGCTATTCGCCGGCGCCGGTGTTCACGCCCGAGCTGGTCGAGGCGGCCGACGCGAGGATCGTGCAGCCGACCGTCGCCGCCATGGCCGCCGAGGGCATGCCGTACCGCGGGGTGCTGTACGCCGGGCTGATGGCCACCGACGAGGGGCCGAAGGTGGTGGAATTCAACGCCCGCTTCGGCGACCCGGAGTGCCAGGTGCTGATGATGCGGCTGGAGGGAGACGTGGTCCCGCTACTGCTGGCCTGCGCGCGCGGCGACCTGACCCGGGCGCCGGCGCCGGCGTTCAGCGGCGACACCGTGATCTGCGTGGTCATGGCCGCCAAGGGTTATCCCGACAGCCCGCTGGAGGGTTCGATCATCCGCGGGGCCGAGCAGGACTTCGGCCCGCACGTGCAGGTGTTCCACGCGGGGACCAAGCGGCGGCCGGACGGGCAGCTGGTCGCGGCCGGCGGCCGGGTGCTGAACGTCTGCGCCCGCGGGGCCGACATCGCCGAGGCGCGCGAGCGGGCCTATGCGGCGGTGAAGAAGATCGACTGGCCCGGCGGCTTCTATCGCACCGACATCGGCTGGCGGGCGCTGGAGCGGGGGTAGGACGGACGCACCCCGGGGCGGAGGGCGTCGCAGATAGTCCAGCCCAGGTTGAGTCTGCGTGCGCAGGGCGGAGCGGCGTGGCAGGATGCCGCCATGACCAAGCCCAGAAATGAGATGGACGAGGAGCCGGGCGTCTTCGACGTCGAGGACGAGGCGGCCATAGAAGCCGCCACCCAGCGCGGACTGGCGGACATCGAGGCCGGGCGCGTGGTGAGCCACGAGGCGGTGAAGCGCTGGCTGTTGTCCCTGTCGACCGATAACCCGCTGCCGCGCCCGAAGTGCGGCGAGTAGTCTGGTCTGATCGGGCCGTCGACGATCTCGAGGAGATCACAACCTACGTGCGTGGATTCAATCCGGCCGCAGCTGCGCGGCTGGAGCGCCAGATGGTGGAGGTCGCCGAGAGCCTGATCCTCATGCCGGAGAGAGGCCGGCCGGCAGGCTTTGGGCGGCGCGAGATCGTCGTCAGGCCGCCTTACCTGATGCGTTACGTCGTAGCCGGAGAGGAAATCCACATCCTCTTCGTCCGCCACGCCGCCCGGAAGCCGCAGACCTAGGCCCAGGCGAACAGCAGCCGGCCTTCGCCCATGCGCTCGCGCAGGCGGGGCAGGTCGTGGTGGGCCACCGAGAAGCAGCCGTAGGAGCGGCCCAGCTTGCCCTCGCGGGCGAGGAAAGCCGGGTCGGCGTAGTCGGCGCCATGGACGATGATGGCGCGCTCGCGGGCCAGGTTGTTGGTGTACTCCAGCCCGTCGAGCAGGACGTTGGGACCCTGCTGGGCGCCGTGGCTGGCGCCGGCGGTGGCGTAGGCGCCGACCGAGGACATGTGGCTGTCGGGCGTGTTCGAGAACTCCCGCGCGAAGCCGGTGTGCGACGGGTCCGAGCCCCGGCCGTGGCAGGTGCGCATCAGGGTGACCTCGCCGCCCTCGAGGTCGACCTCGTAGAGCCGCTCGTCGCCCGAGAAACGGGTGAAGTCGACCAGGTACATCCGGTCGCGCTTCGTGATCTTGCCGGCGTGAATGTCGAGGGCGGCCAGCGCCCGCTCCATCAGTTCGGGACGCACCTGTCCGCGCGGGTCGAGCGGGCGGGTGGAGTTGAGCTGGGAGGTGATGATCTCCGGCGCCCGCGGCGGAACCTGGGGCTCCACGAGGATCGGCGCGACGGCGGCCGTCTGCCGGGTGGCTGCGGAGGCGGTGGCGCACCCCGACAGTAGGGCCGCTCCGCCCAGGATGAATCCGCGTCTGGCAAGCCGCATGCGACGCCCCTCGCATGTTCACTGAATGCATCAGTTTGTTTCAAAACCCGGGCGGTCCGGCAAGCGGGGCCTTGGCGGCGAGACGCCGCAGGGGCAGGGTGGGGCGAACCCCCGGGAGGATTTCGTGAAGTCGATCACCGCCGTTTTCGCCGCACTCGCCACATGTGTGGCCACCAGCGCCGCCGCGCAGAGCCCCGTATCCACCGGGGATTCTCCCGACGGGAGAACGACGTACGTCCAAGTAGGGCGACTTCTGGCCGACCCGGCCAGCGGCCGTGTGGAGCGCGATAAAACTCTCGTGATCCGCGGGAACCAGGTGGCGGAAATCCGCGACGGCTTCGTCGGAGAGGGCGAAATCGTGGATCTGAGGTCCGCCTTCGTGCTGCCGGGGCTGATCGACAGCCACGTCCACCTGACCGGGCAGCAGAACCCGAACGCCCGGCTGGAGGAGGTGACCCAGTCCGACGCCGAGCAGGCCTTCGTCGGCGCGCGATACGCCCGGCGGACGCTGATGGCGGGGTTCACGACCGTGGCGGACCTGGGCGCCAGCAACGAGTCGATCTTCGCCCTGCGCGACGCCATTCGCCGCGGCGACGTGCCGGGACCGCGGGTGATCGCCTCGGGCAGCGCGGTGTCGGTGCACGGCGGTCACGGCGACATCAACGGCTACCGCGAGGACATCATGCACCTGCTGTCGTCCGAGAGCGTCTGCTCGGGCGCGGACGACTGCATGCGGGCGGTGCGGACCCAGGTGCGTTCGGGCGCCGACATCATCAAGATCACCGCCACCGGCGGGGTACTGTCGAACACGGCGGCGGGACTGGGGCAGCAGTTCTCGGACGCGGAGCTGGCCGCCATCGTCGACGTGGCCCACCGCATGGGCCGGCAGGTGACGGCGCACGCCCACGGGGCCGACGGCATCAACAGCTTCCTGCGCGCCGGCGGCGACTCGATCGAGCACGGCACCTATCTGGACGATGAGTCGATCCGGCTGATGCGGCGCGACGGCGTCTATCTGGTGCCGACGCTGATGGCCGGGGACTTCGTGGCGCGCATCGCCGCGGGACCGGACAACTTCTTCACCCCGGCCCAGACGGCCAAGGCGCTCGAGGCCGGACCGAAGATGCTGGACATGGCCCGCCGCGCGCATGAGGGCGGGGTGCGGATCGCCTTCGGCACGGACAGCGGCGTTTCGGCCCACGGCGACAACGCCGGCGAGTTCGCCCTGCTGGTGCGCGCCGGTCTGACGCCGCTGGAGGCGGTGCAGGCGGCGACGGTGAACGCGGCGGCGCATCTGGGCCTCGCGGCCGAGGCTGGCCGGATCGCGCCGGGCATGCCGGCGGACCTGATCGCGGTCTCGGGCGACCCGCTGACGGACGTGACCGAGCTGGAGCGGGTGCGGTTCGTGATGCGGGGCGGGGTGGTGCACCGGGCGGAGTAGGGCGAGGGGCTGCCCCCTCCACCAACCTTCGGCTGGGTCCCCCTCCCCCTGCGGGGGAGGAACGAGACGCGCTATTCCTCCCCCGCAGGGGGAGGGGGACCGCCGGAACGGCGATGGAGGGGGACGGCGCTCCCCAGAAGGGCGGCGAATCCCGCCTCGTCCTCGAACGCCGCCTTCACCGGCCAGCTGACCACCCGTTCGCGCCACTCCGGCGGCAGGCGGGACCAGTCCTTCTCGGTGGTGATCAGGCGGGCGTCGAACTGGTCGGCCCGGCCGGCGAGGAAGCGCAGGTCCTCCTCGCGGAAGGCGGCGTGGTCGGGGAAGGGGGCGAAGTCCCTCAGGTCCGCGCCGGCGGCCTTGAGCGAGCGCTCGACCTTCCACGGCTTGGCGATGCCGGCGAAGCCGACCAGCGGTCCGGGGGGCGGCGGGGCCGCCGGGAGCAGGCGGGCGACGAAGACGGGCAGGGCGCCGAAGATCCCGACCAGCTCAGGGTCGGGCTCCGGCAGGTCGGCGGGCAGCAGGATCACCACGGCGTCGGCGCGGGCGAGGCCGGCCTTCAGCGGCTCGCGCATGGGGCCCGAAGGGAAGACCGAGCCGTCGCCGAAGGGCCATTCGTCATTGCGGGTCTCGCCGTCGACCACGACGAGGCTGAGGGTCTTCCTCAGCGCCGGGTTCTGGTGGGCGTCGTCGAGGACCAGCGCCTGCGCCCCGGCGGCGACGGCGGCGCGGGCGCCGGCGACGCGGTCGCGGGCGATCCAGGCGGGGCTGTCCAGCGCCAGCATCAGCGGCTCGTCGCCGACCTCGGCGGCGGCGTGGACGGCCGGGTCGACGCCGACCGGGCCCGGCAGCGAGCCGCCGTAGCCGCGCGACAGGGCGTGGGCCTCCACCCCGGCGGCGCGAAGGAGGCGCAGGACCTCGCGGGCGACGGGGGTCTTGCCGGAGCCGCCCACGGTGAGGTTGCCGATGGAGATCACCGGGACGCCCGGGTCGAGCGGCGTGGCGCGGGCGAGGCGGCGGGCCGTGGCGGCGCTCCAGATCCAGCCGGCCGGCTTCAGCAGGGTGCGGGCGACGGCGCCATGGCGGCGATCGCGGGTGTACCACCAGCGGGGCGTGTTCAGCTTCACCGGCGGCCGCCCTTCGACGGAGCCGGAGGCAGGAGGGGCAGGAGGCTGTCGATCAGACGGTCGAGGCCGGAGCCGGCCTCGGCCGCGGCGCGGCGGCCGCGTTCGCCCATCCGCTTCGCCTCGGCCGGGTCGGCGAGCAGGGGCGCGAGGGCGGCGGGAAGGTCCCAGGGCGCCTCGACGATGCGCAGGCCGTCGGCGGCCACCAGGGCTTCCGTGACGGCGGCCCAGTTCGACATGTCCGGACCGGTGATCGCCGGCTTGCCGAGGCGGGCGGGCTCCAGCGGGTTGTGGCCGCCGACCGGGGGCTTCTCCAGCGCGGCGGAGAAGGAGCCCCCCATCACGACGACGTCGGCGAGGCGCAGGAACAGGCCCATCTCGCCGAGGGTGTCGGCGAGATAGAGGTCGGTCTCGCCGTCCGGCTGGCGGCCCTCGGAGCGGCGGGCGAAGCGGTAGCCGTCGCGGACCAGGGCGGCGGCGATGGCGTCGCCGCGCTCGGGGTGACGCGGGATCAGGATCAGGCACAGGCGCTCGTCGAGCCGGTCCAGCGCCCGGACGATGGCGATCTCCTCGCCGTCGTGGGTGGAGGCGGCGACGACCACCGGCCGGTCGCCGATGGCGGCGGACAGGCGGGTGAAGGCGGCGGGATCGTGCGGCGGGGCGTCGCCGGCCAGCTTGAGGTTGACCCGCCCGTCGACGCGGGCGCCGAGGCTCTCGAGTCGCGCGGCGGAGGCGTCGTCCTGGGGCAGGATGCGGTCGAAGGCGGCGAGGATGCGTCGCGCCGCGCCGGGGAAGCGGCGCCAGCCTTCCGTGGTCTTCTCCGTGATGCGGGCGCTGGCCAGAACCAGGGCGACCCCGCGGCGGCGGGCCTCGAGAATGAGGTTGGGCCACAGCTCGCTCTCGACCAGGACGCCGGCGGCGGGACGCCAGTGGTCGAGGAAGGCGGCGACGGCGGCCGGGCCGTCGACCGGGGCATACTGATGGATGACGCCCTCGGGCAGGCGCTTCGCCAGCAGGGCGGACGATGTGACGGTGCCGGAGGTGACGAGGATCGCCAGGTCCGGCCGGACCCTGCGCAGCCGCTCCACGACCGGGAGCAGGGACAGGCTTTCGCCGACGCTGACGCCGTGAAGCCAGACGAGGTCGCCGGCCGGGCGGGGGACGGAGGGGACGCCGAGGCGCTCGTCGACGCGGACGGGATCCTCCTTGCCCTTGCGGGCGCGGGCGTCGAGCAGGCGGGGCGCCAGCGGCTCGAGCAGGCGCGCCGCCAGCCGGTAGAGGATCAGGGCGGGACTCACGTCAGATCCGCTCCAGGCCGGTGATGCGGTCGGCCTCGACCTCGACAGCGTCCAGCCGGGCGGTCCAGTCCGCGACCACGTCGGCGAGCTCCGCGCCGGCCGGATAGTCGGCGACGTCCCACACGATCGCGCCCTTGCTGAAGGGCAGGGGCAGGACGGCGCGGTCCCAGCTGCCGAGACGGATGGCCGGGTTGCAGCTGAGGCCGATGAACAGGGTCGGGGCGCCCGACAGCTTCGCCAGCAGGGGCAGGCCCTCGGCCATCTGCCGGGCGGGGCCGCGCGGCCCGTCTGGGGTGATGGCCAGGGCACCGACCTTGAGCTGGCGCAGGCCGTCACGCAGCGCCTGCGAGCCGCCCTTGGCCCGGTCGGCCTTGTCCTTGTTGGCCGAGGAGCCGCGGATGGCGGGAATGCCCTGCCGCGCCACCGCCCGGGCGATGAACTGGCCGTCCGGCGACAGGGAGATCAGCGCCTTGGCCGGCTGGGCCCGATCGAGCGGCCAGCAGGCGGGGGACAGGCCGATGCGCGAATGCCAGAAGGCGCAGAGCACGCCGCCGCCCCTGGCCCAGACCGCTTCGGCCACCGCTTCGTTGACATGGGTCCAGCGGATGGTGGCGAAGCAGAAGCGCATCCAGGCGGCGAGGATCCAGGCGAGCATGGCCTGGATGACGGGGTTGCGGAGGGGCCTCATGAGACGGCCGCGACCGGGTCGCTGTCGAGCGACTGCTGCTTCGCCAGCCGGGCGTAGAGGCCGCCCTTGCGGACCAGCTGCGCGTGGGAGCCCTGTTCGACGACGCCGCCCGCCTCGAGCACATAGATGCGGTCGGCGTTGCGGACGGTCGACAGGCGGTGGGCGATCATCAGCGTCGCCCGGCCGTGCATCAGGCGCTCGAGGGCGGCCTGGACGGCGGCCTCGCTCTCGGTGTCGAGGGCCGAGGTGGCCTCGTCGAGCAGCAGGATCGGGGCGTCCTTGAGGAAGGCGCGGGCGATGGCGATGCGCTGGCGCTGGCCCCCGGACAGGCGCAGGCCGGCCTCTCCGGCGCGGGTCAGATAGCCCTCGGGCAGGGCCCGGATGAAGTCGTGGGCGGCGGCGGCGGCGGCGGCGGCCTCGATCTCCGCCTGCGAGGCGCCGGGGCGGCCGTAGGCGATGTTGGCGGCGATGGTGTCGTCGAACAGGAAGGGCTCCTGGGTGACCAGGGCGATGCGGTCCCGCAGGTCCTCGAGCTTCAGGCTGCGAATGTCCTGGCCGTTGACGGTCACGGCGCCGGCGGTGACGTCGTAGAAGCGCGGCAGAAGGCTGAGCAGGGTCGATTTGCCCCCGCCGGACGGGCCGACCAGGGCGACGGTCTCGCCGGGGGCGACGGTGAGGGAGACGTCGGACAGGGTGGGCGCGACATTCTCCGAGGCGGGCGCATAGGCGAAGGAGACGTGGTCGAAGGCGACGGTGATCGGACCCGGGGGCAGGGGGCGGGCGTCGGCCGCCTCGCGGATCTCGGGCTGGATGTCGAGGGCGTCGAACAGGCGGCGCGCGGCGGTCAGGCCCTCGGACATGACGGTCTGCAGGTTGGTGACCTGGCGCAGCGACTGGCCGGCGGCCATCAGCAGGCCGATGTAGGCCGCGAAGGCGCCGACGCTCATGCCGCCCTGGCGCGCCTGCCAGCCCGCGTAGGCCATGACGGCGGCGACCACGATCATGGCCACCAGGTTGGAAAGCGGGCCGGCGAAGGCGCGGCTGTCGGCGGACTTGATCACGTGGCGCTGGCGGCGCGCGACCACCTCGGCCACACGCGCCTCCTCGGCCGCCTCGCGGTTCTCGATCTTGATCAGGCGGACGCCGTCGAGGTTCTCCATCAGGGCGGTGGAGAGGTTGGATGTCTCGACCATGGCCCCGGTGGTGGCCTTGCGCATGCGCTTGCCGAACCGGCGGATGACCCAGGCGATGACCGGGGCGCCGAGGAAGACGATCAGGGTCAGGCGCCAGTCGGTCCAGGCCATATAGGCCAGCACGGCGACCAGGGTCAGGGCGTGCTGGGTGTAGTTGACCACCCCGTTGGTGAAGGCCTCGCGCACGAGGTTGGCGTCGAACAGGACGCTGGAGACGAAGCCGCCGGAGTGCTGGCTGCGCAGCCGGGCGAGGTCGGCGCGGATCATCGAGCCGAACAGGCGCACCTGGATGTCGCCGACGATCCCGTGACCCAGGCGGTTGACCAGGGCCGCCTGGCCGAGCGCCGCGACGGTCCAGACGAGGCCGGCGCCGACGATGACCGTCGGGATGGCGGTCAGGGCCTGTCCCGGCGGGATGGTGAAGGCCCTCCAGATGGTCACCGGTCGGCCCAGGAACAGGCCGTCGATGGCCGGCTCGAGCAGCTGCAGCACCGTCGCGGCCATGACGCCGACGATCGCCGCGCAGAGTATGGAGAGGAACAGGGCGGCCCGCCGGCGGGAGAGATAGTCGCGCCAGATGCGCGCCAGCAGGGGGCGCAGCGACTCCCTCGGGGGCGGCGTGTCGTCGGCGGCGGGCGCGGGCGTCGGCGTCATCGGTCCGAGGTCGGACGGAGGCGGAGGGAAGTCAAGCGGCCGAAGCCGGGGGGCGGCCCGGATCGGCGCCCTCGACGGCGCGGGCCATGACGTCCGCCGCGGCCTCCGGGCCGATTCCGGCGCCGCGCGACAGGGCGCGCCAGCCGTGGAAGTCCAGCGCGAGAACCAGCAGGGCCTGCTGCGATCCGGACAGTCCCTCGCCGAGGGTCTCGCGCCACCCGGCGACCACGGGGCCGAGGCGCAGCTCGGCGATCTCGCGGGTCAGGGCGTGGTGCTCGGCGTCGCGCAGCACGCAGCCGAAAAGTTCGGCGTTGGCCTCGTACCAGCGGTAGATCGCCCTCAACCCGTGACGCAGACGGCCGGCGCGATCCGCCAGCCCCCGCCAGTCCGCCGCGTCCGGCGGGGGGCTGCGCTCGAACGACTGCGCCGAACACGCCATCTGCAGGCTGCGCAGGTCGGGGAAGTGGGCGTACAGGGTGTTGCGCTGAACCCCGGCCCGCTCGGCGACCATGCTGAGACTGGTGTTGGCCGGTCCCACCGTCCCGTGCAGGTCCACCGCCGCGTCGACGATCTTCCGTCGCGTCTCGGCCTGCTGTTCGGCGCGTCGTTTGAGGGTGTAGCCGCGGGCCATGGGAATTTCACTAAACAGGTATGCGCAGCCATATTGACGGCCGCCGGTGATTTCGTTACACGCCCTTGTAGCGTGAAATTGATGACCAGCGCAAAGGAATGCCAGCCATGGACACCCGCGTCTCTGAAATCGCCGACGGCGTCTATCGTCTGTCGACCTTCGTCCCGGAGGTCGGGCCGCTGGGCCTGACCTTCAACCAGTTCCTCGTGGTCGGGGACGATCCCCTGCTGTTCCACACCGGCCCGCGCCGGATGTTCCCGCTGGTGCATGAGGCGGCGGCGCGGGTGATCGATCCCGCGTCGCTGAGATGGATCACCTTCGGCCATTTCGAGGCCGACGAATGCGGATCGATGAACGAATGGCTGGCCGCGGCCCCCCGGGCCCAGGTCGCCCACGGCCAGACCGGCTGCGACGTGTCGCTGAACGACATGGCCGACCGCCCGCCGCGGACGCTGGGGGACGGAGAGGTGATCGACCTCGGCGGCGGCAAGCGGGTCCGCTACATCGACACCCCGCACACCCCGCACGGCTGGGACGCGGGCGTCCTCTACGAGGAGTCGACCGGGACGCTGTTCTGCGGCGACCTGTTCACCCAGTCCGGCGAGGCGCCGCCGCTGGTGGAGCGCGACATCGTCGGCCCGGCCATCGCGGCGGAGGACGTGTTCGGATACTCGGCCCTCAACCCCGCCATGGGGACGACGATCCGCGGGCTGTCGAAGCTGGCGCCCCGGACCCTGGCGCTGATGCACGGCCCGGCCTACCGCGGGGACGGGGCGGCGGCGCTGCGGGCGCTGGGAGACGACTACGACCGGCGCACGCGCGAGCGGATGCGGGCGTTCGAGGCGGAGCTGGCCTGAACTACGACGGCCCGGCGAAGGTCAGGCGGACCATCTCCTCCGAGATGACGACCTCGCCGTCCGGGGGCGTCGGGGGCCGCCAGGCCGGCGGCATGGTGGGGTTGGAGGCGTAGCGCCGGCCATCGAAGGGCAGGACGGCCTCGTGACAGTCCACGATGCCGCCGCCGCACACGAGGACGCCAAGGTCGGGCATGCCGTTGGTGCGGCTGGTCAGCACGCGGATTGGCGGTCGGGTGATGGTGGTCCGGCCGAGCAGGACGGGGCCTTCGCGCTTCGCTTCGACGACCAGCAGGGTGCAACCGCCTGACCCGCACCAGTCGGGATCGCCCAGATACGCCACAGTGATCCGGGGGTGGGCCTGCCCGCCATCGACGGTCCGGGCGACGAACATCGTCGGGGCGGTCGATCCGCGGCCGGCCATCTCATCGGCGAGGAAGGCCATCACGGCTTCGTCGGGCCCAGCTGTCCGGGCGACATGGGGCGTGGCGCGCTCGCTGTCCGGGCTACAGGCCGCCGCCAGCGCGACCGAGGAGAGCAGGGCGAGGCGGAGAAAATGCATTGGACGCAGTGTCCGGGGTCGATGTCGACCGTGTCCATTAAATCGTGCCCGTCTCGGGACGGACTGTCGAGGATGTATCGCCTGGATTGTATCGCCGTGCAGGCAGTGGCGTCGCCGTCCGGCGGCGGCTATCTCCCCTCCCATGTCCCGCTACGACCTCACCACCCGCGCCGGCCGGTTCAGGGCCCGGTGGGACTATGTCTGGAAGGATCACGCCTTCCTGAGGCGGTGGTTCATGAACGCGCACTGGCTGGGGCCGGACCTGGTGCGGACCAACCAGCCGTCGCCGCGGCAGCTGGCGTACTGGAAATCGCAGGGCATACGAACCGTCATCAACCTGCGCGGGGCGCGGGACGAGGCCTACTATGCGCTGGAGAAGGACGCCTGCGCGCGGCTGGGACTGACCCTGATCGACGCGCCGCTGGACAGCCGCGATCCGCCGCAGCCGGAGCGGATCCACCGGGCGCGGGAGCTGTTCCGGACCATCGAGTATCCGGTGCTGATCCACTGCAAGTCGGGCGCGGACCGGGCCGGGATGATGGCGGTGCTGTACCGGCATTTCCACCTGGGCGAGCCGATCTCGGAGGCCATCCGCCAGCTGGACAAGAAGTACCTGCATCACCGCGAGGGGCTGACCGGTGTGCTCGACTACACCCTTGAGAAGTACCTGGAAGAGGTGGAGCCGACGGGGGTCAGCTTCATCGACTGGATCGACAGCGACGCCTACGACCCGAAGGCGATCCGGGCGGAGTTCAAGGCCCAGTGGTGGGGCACGCTGCTGACGGAGAAGTTCCTGCGGCGGGAATGATCAGCCCCAGGGGCCGCGCGCGGGTCCGGACGGAGGGTCGCCCGGGTCGCGTTCCGCGGCGATTTCGGCATCGCGGCGGGCCTTGCGGTCGGCCTCCCAGCGGGTGAACCAGCGCCGCCAGTCGCGTTCACCGCGCAGGACGAACAGCCACAGCGCCAGCGTCCCCAGCATGAAGACGAGGCTGGCGATCTCCTCCGCGCCGAGCGTGCGGCCGAACAGGGTCACGGGCGCGGATCAGCGTCGGGGCGGGACGGCGGCGGCGCATCGGCGCGCGTGAGCGGATCGTTCCAGCCGGTGTCGCTTTCGCGCGGCAGCGGATTGGGGCGGTCGGCCGGCTTGCGACGCACGGCCCAGAGAACGATGCCGACGCCGAGCGCCAGGAGCACGACGACGATCAGGGTGGTGGTCATGGGCAGGCCCTCCTCAGCGTGGCTGTCACGGGGAAAGCGCGCCAGCGGCCGCCGGGGTTCCGTCAGCGCCCGTCGCCGCGGGGGTCGATCAGCCGGTGAGCGTGGAGGATGAAGTAGCGCATGTGGGCGTTGTCGACGGTCGCCTGGGCGCGCGCCTTCCACGCCTTGCGGGCTTCCTCGTAGTTCGGGAAGGCGCCGACGAATTCGACCTTGGAGAGATCGCGGAACACCGGCTTGTCGAGGTGACGAAGCTCGCCGCCGATGACGAGGTGCAGCAGCTGGTTCGGTTCGTTGTCGACGGTCATGGGCGTTCCGGGCAGGGGAGGGATCACGGCGCGAGCGGAATAGGCGCTGTGGACCGCAGGTTCAAGGATTCGGCCGAATTCAGGCCTCTGGCCCGACTCTCGCCGAGTCCCGCGCCGGCGGGCGCCGGATCCTGCATCTCCCGGAAAGGTGGTCGCGGATGGCACGGGGAGACCATGCCATCCGCGGCCGCGGGACCGGCTGGGAAGGGAGACTCGCCGGCCCCGAACCTTCAGCGCCGGCCGCGGCGTTCGACCCAGCGGCCCGGCTGCCGGTACCATCCCTGCGGGGTCTGCACCCAGCCGCCCGGCTCCCAGGTCCGTCCCGGCGGCGGATTGCGCTCCCAGTAACCATCGACCCAGACGAAGGTGACGCCGGTCCAGTTCCAGTAGCCGTCGATCCAGATCGCCGTTGCGGACGGCGCCGGCGGCCGGGGGACGAAGCGGGGCGGCGGCGGCGCCGTACGAACGTAGACGATGCTGATATCCATCCCGACAGGGCCGCGCCCATGGAAGCCGTAGCCGTAGCCGCAGCCGGACAGGGCCACGGCGGCGGCGGCGGCCGCCAGCGGCAGGAACAGACGCGCTTTCATCCCGATCTCCTCGAAGGTTCTGAAAGCATCCTGGCTCTTCGGGACGGACTCGCCCTGACCTGGATCAACCGCGGCCGCGAAAAGCCGATCCGGACGGTGGGGCGGCGCCGGGACCCGCGAGCGGAACAGGCGCGGTCCGCCGCAGGATCAGCGGGTGCAGCGCCGGCGCGGCGCAGACCAGGCTGTTCTGACGCGGGTCGGGGCGGTTGAAGCGCCAGGCGCCGCCGTGGTGGTCGCTGACACGGCCGCCGGCCTCCTCGACGATCAGGGCGCCGGCGCAGACGTCCCAGTCCCACTTGGGGGTCAGGGCGATGGCCGCGTCGAAGGCGCCGGCGGCCACCAGCGCCATGCGGTAGGCGATGGCGTTGCGTTTCTCGAAGCGCATCGCGGGCCACGGCTCGGGCCAGTGGGGGCCTTCCAGCAGACGGGCGTCGGCGAGCACCGAGGCGTCGTCGAGGTCAGTGGTGTCGGAGGCGCTGATCGGCGCATCGTTGAGGGCCGCGCCGCCGCCGAGGGTCGCGGCGAAGGTCTCGCCGAGCGCCGGGGCGTGAATGACGGCGGCGACGGGACGACCGTCCTCGACCACGGCCACCGGGATGCACCACCACGGCTTGTTCTTCATGTAGGCGACGGTGCCGTCGATGGGGTCGACCACGAAGATGCGGCGGCGAGCGAGGCGTTCGGCGCCGTCGGCGGTCTCCTCCGAAAGCCACCCGTAGTCGGGGCGGGCGGCGAGCAGCGCGTCCCGAAGCAGCCGGTCGACCGCCATGTCCGCCGAAGTGACCGGCGAGCCGCCGGGCTTGGACCAGACCTTCAGCCCCTTCTGGCGCTCGGCGAGGGCGAGGCGGCCCGCCTCGACCGCGGCGGCGCGGATGAGGTCCAGCTCGGCAGCGAGCTCGCTCATTTACCGGCGATCGCGACCGCGTCGAACAGCAGGGAGGGGCTGTTGAAGCTGCCGCGGAACTCGAGATCCGAGCCGGGGACAAGGCGCGCCCACAGGTCCTTGAGATTGCCGGCGACGGTGATCTCGCTGACGGGGTGGGCGATTCCGCCGCCCTCGAACCAGAAGCCGGAGACGCCGGCGGACCAGTCGCCCGTGTTGGCGTTCAGCGAGGGGCCGAACATGGAGGTGATCAGCAGGCCGGATCCGGCGTCGGCCATCAGGCCGGCGAGGTCGCGCTCGCCGGGTTCGAGATGGAGGTTGTGGGTCGACACCCCGGGCGGGCCGGCGAGGCCGCGTGAGGCGTGACCCGTGGAGGCCAGGCCCAGCTGGGCGGCCGAGGCGGTGTTGAGCAGCCAGGTGGTCAGGACGCCGTCCTCGACGATGGCGCGGCGCGTCACCTCGACGCCCTCGTCGTCGAAGGGCGCGGAGCCGAGGCCGCGGGGACGGAAGGGATCGTCGACCAGGTCGACGCCGGTCGGCAGGACCGGCTGACCGAGCCGGTCCTTGAGGAAGGAGGTCCCGCGGGCGACGGAGGGGCCGGAAATGGCGCCGAGCAGGGGCGAAAGAACCTGGGCGGCGACGCGGTTCTCGAAGATCACCGGCGCGGTGGTCGAGGCGATCTTGCGCGGGCCGACGCGGGCGACGGCGCGGCGGCCGGCCTCGGCGCCGATGCTCGCGGGGGCGGGCAGGTCGGACAGGTGGCGCACAGCGCGGTGCTCGCCGCCGCGCTCCATGGCCCCGTCCTTCTCGGCGATGACGCCGACGCCGAGCGAAAAGGCCGACCCCCGCCAGGCGCCGTCGAAGCCGTGCGAGGTGACCAGACGCCAGCGGCTGGAGGAGGCGGCGGCGTGGCCGCCTTCGGAGCGGGCCACGCCGTCGACGGACAGGGCGACGGCCTCGGCCTCGGCCGCGGCCGCCTCAAGTTCGGCGGCGCCGCGTTCGGTCGAATCGAACAGGTCCAGGTCGGCGAAGGGCGCGCGGGCGAGGCGATCCCGGGGCGCGAGGGCGGCGTACGGATCCTCGGGCGCCAGCCGGGCCATGGCCACCGCCCGCTCGACCAGCCGGGCGCGGGTGGCGTCGGACAGGTCGGACGCTGACACGGTCGCCTGGCGGCGGCCGACGAAGACGCGCAGGCCGAGATCGCGGCTCTCCTCGCGCTCGACGTCCTCAAGCCTGCCGTTGCGTACGCCGACCGACAGCGAGGCGCGTTCGGAGGCCACGGCCTCGGCGGCGTCGGCGCCCGCCTTCAGCGCGGCGGCGACCAGATCGGGAAGGATGTCGGGGGAGGCGGCGTCGGACGGCATGCCCCGATATGGCCGGGGGCTCCCGCCGGCGCAACCGGCTCAGGCCGGCGTCATGCCGATGAGCGGGCAGACGATCAGCAGCAGGGCGGCGGCGAGGAGCGGCAGCCAGGTCAGGGTCATGCCGAACACCCGCGCCGGCGGCGGACCCTTGCCGAAGGCGAGACCCAGCGGATGGATCACCCGGCCCAGGAAGAAGGCGGCGCCGATCAGATGGATCACCCACGCCTGCCAGCCGAGCAGGGCCAGCAGGATCAGGGCGCCCATGGCGACGGGGGTGTATTCGGCTGCGTTGCCGAAGCGGCGGGCGGCGACGATCATCGTCTGGTCGGCCCCGTCGCCGAGGATGACCCGCTGCCGGCGGCGGGTCATCACCACCTGCACCGAGAGCACGAGCAGGACCAGGACGAGAAGACCGCTCCACAATCCCGCGGCCTGCAGAGCGGTCATCCCGAACACGGTCAGTTCTCCCGGGCCACCGGATAGAGGCGATAGCGCTCATCGTAGAACGGAGTTCGTTCGTAGAACCACTGCAGACGCGCATCGCCGTCGGCGGCGAACTGCGGGTCGGCGGCCAGCCGGGCCTCGAACTCGGCCCTGAGCGCCGGGTCGGCGGCGAGCATGCGTTCGGCCAGAGGGGCGATGGCGTAGCCCTCGATATACTCGACCCGGCTCAGCACCTCGGGGAAGAGGCCCCAGGCGAACAGGCTCTCGGACGACTGGGGCTCGAGCAGCAGGACGACGACGTCACCGAGCGGCTGGTCGGTCGGGACCCGAACCGAGCCGGGCTGGAAGGTCCAGGCGCGCCGTTCGGGCGTGACCGAAGTGACGGTGACCGGCACGTGGCCCTCGTTGAGGCGGGTCGCCAGCTTCGGATCGTCGAGCCGAAGCATCTCGACTGAGACGGTGCGCGGCGCCTCGAGCGTCTCCACGGTCACGCCGTGGGCGCGCAGGCGCTCGATGACGTCGGGCCGGTGCGCGGGCACCCAGTAGGCCTCCGGACGACGCAGGGTCAGGGTCGGGTGGGAGCCGTAGAAGGGCATGGCCCAGGGCTCGGGATCGGGCTCGCCGAGCCAGCGGACCTCCTGACGGCCCGAGGCCGGGCTGTCGTACGTCTCGTAGCGGATGCCCTTGAAGGTCCGGGTGGTCGACGGCTCGGCGTCGGCGACGAAGTTGGCGGGGATATCGGCCGGGCGCAGGGCGCTGTCTTCGGCGATGGCGGCGCGAAGGCCGGCGCCGTGGTCCGCCAGCAGACGCATCGCCTGCTCGAGGAAGACGTAGGTCCCGAGCACCCGCTGCTCGTGCGGCTTGAGGCTGTGGTTCTCGATCAGGATCGTCGGCACGTGGGCGGCCGAGCCCCAGCCGTTGGAGAAGCGCTCGCCGAGACCGCCGTCGGACAGGCCCGCGCGGGGATTCGAGTCATCGACGCCGAAGACCAGTTCGCCGGGGATGTGGCCCCGCGCCTCCAGCGCGGCGTTCATCGCCGGCTTGAAGGCCGCGTCGAGCCAGCGGGCGATCGCCGGCGAGCGCGACCAGACGCCGTTTTCGCCGTTGTACCCGTAGGTTACGTCGTACTGGTAATCCATGCCGTCGGTCACGTGGACGTCGACGTAGAGGTCGGGCCGGTACTTGAGGATCAGGCCGCGCACGGCGCGCATCTCGGCCTGGTCGAGCTTGAGGTAGTCGCGGTTGAGGTTCTGGTTGGTGGCGGTGTTTCGCCAGCCCTGGATGCGGGGACCGCGCTGGTTCGGCCGGCTGTAGGCGCCGGCGCGCTCATGGCCGTCCACGGACAGGATGGGGACGAGGATCAGGTTGACGCGGTCGAGCAGCTGGTCCTTGCCGTAGAAGGCGATGTCGCGGAGCAGCATCATGCCCGCGTCCTTGCCGTCGATCTCGCCCGGGTGGATGCCGGCCTGGGCCAGCAGGACGGGCTTGGCCGGGTCGAAGGCGGCGCCGTCCTTCGAGGCGATGACCGCATAGATCGGCCGGCCCTCGGGCGAGACGCCGAACTGCTCTATCTGGATCAGGTCGGAGGCGGCGTCGAGCCGGTCGAACCAGGCGCGGGTGTCGGCGTAGCTGGGGCTGAAGTCATGCTCCGGGTCCGCTTCGAAGGGCGTGACCCACGGATCCGAGGCGCCGCGCAACAGGTCGCGGCTGGCTCCGTCCCAGGCCGGCGCAGGCGGCAGGAACGGCTGGTCCCACGGGGCGGCGTTCGGCAGTGACGGGCTCTGGGACATGACGTGACTCGGCGACAGGACGACGGCGGCGCAAAGGAGCGGGAGGAGGCGCATGACCGCTCTCCTCGACCAATCCGCCGCCGGGGGCAAGCCGTCCGCCGGGCCGCGCCCGGGATCAGCGGTTCCGCTTGCGCTCGAGGCGGTCGATCGTGCGCTGGGCCGCATCGCGCCGACGGGTCAGGGTGGCGAGCTCGCTCTGCTGGGCCTCGGTCAGCCCGCCAGCGGCCTCGCCAGCCGACTGGATCTCGGCGATCTGGCCGTCGAGCTCCATCACCTCGTCCTCGGCCTCGTAGAGACGGTCGAGTTCACGGTCGCTCAGCGAGGGCCGCTGCGGCGCGCGACGGAGCGCCGCCCCGCTGCCGGTCCGCACCTGGGCGTCCGCGACGGTCGGCACGGAGATCGCCGGGGCGGCGATGAGGAGAGCAAGCGCGGCGACAACGGCGTTCTTCATGAGATGACCTCGGCTGGATACCGCGACTTTTGTATTACATTCTGGTCATCTGAAAAGCCCAATGCGGACACATTTCGCAGTCCACTGTTCCTCCGCGGAGTCAGTCACTTCCAGATCGGCGTCCCGTCTCCGGGGAGGCCGAGCCGGTCCCATATCTCCGACACCCGCTCCACGACCGCCGCGTCCATGCGAATCTCCTCGCCCCACTCCCGTTTCGTCTCGGGCGGCCACTTGTCGGTGGCGTCGAGGCCGATCTTGGAGCCCAGGCCGCTCTCCGGGCTGGCGAAGTCGAGATAGTCGATCGGGGTGTTCTCGATCAGGGTGATGTCGCGCGCCGGATCCATCTTGGTGGAGATGGCCCACATGACCTGCTTCCAGTCGCGGGCGTCGATGTCGTCGTCCACGACGATGACCCACTTGGTGTACATGAACTGGCGCAGATAGCTCCAGACGCCCAGCATCACCCGCTTGGCGTGGCCGGGGTAGGCTTTCTTCATCGACACCACGGCGATGCGGTAGCTGCAGCCCTCGGGCGGCAGCCAGAAGTCGACGATCTCCGGGAACTGCTGGCGCAGCAGGGGGATGAAGACCTCGTTCAGGGCCTCGCCCAGCACCGAGGGTTCGTCCGGCGGGCGGCCGGTGAAGGTGGTCAGATAGATCGGGTCGCGGCGCATGGTGACGGCGCTGACCTGAAAGACCGGGAAGGTCTCGACCGAGTTGTAGTAGCCGGTGTGGTCGCCGTAGGGGCCTTCGGGCGCGTGCTCGTCGAGCAGGACGTGGCCTTCCAGCACGATCTCGGCGTTGGCGGGGACCATCAGCGGCACGGTCTTGCAGGGGACCAGCTCGGCCTTGGCCCCGCGCAGCAGGCCGGCGAACTGGTATTCCGAAAGCGTGTCCGGCACCGGCGTGACGGCGGCGAGGATGGTGCCCGGATCGGCGCCGAGGACGACGGCGCAGGGCAGGGGCTCGGTCGGGCGCGCCTTGCGGTGGCGGGCGTAGTGCTGGGCCCCGCCGCGGTGGGCCAGCCAGCGCATGATGGCGCGGTCCTTGCCGAGCACCTGCATGCGGTAGATGCCGAGGTTGAAGTCGTCCTCGCGATCGTCGGACGGCCCCTTGGTGACGACCAGCCCCCAGGTGATCAGCGGAGCCGGTTCGCCGGGCCAGCAGCCCTGGATCGGGAGACAGGTCAGGTCGATCCGGTCGCCCTTGAGCACGACCTGCTGCACCGGCGCCGACTTCACCACCCTGGGCCGCATCGACATCACCGTCTGGGCCAGCGGCAACATCTCCATGGCGTCGGTCAGGCCCCGCGGCGGGGTCGGGTTGCGCAGGAAAGCCAGCAGCTCGCCGACCTCGCGCAGCTCGGCGGCGGTGGTGCGGGCCTTCTTCTCGAGCGTCACGCCCATCGCGACCCGCTTCACCGTGCCGAAGAGGTTGGCGAGGCAGGGGATCGGGCTGACCGAGCCGTCGGGCATGACCGGCTTCTCGAACAGCACCGCCGGGCCGCCGTTGCGCAGCAGCCGGGTCTGGATCTCGGTCATCTCCAGATGGGTGGAGACGGGTTCGGTGACGCGGACGAGCTCGCCCTCGGCTTCGAGGATGTCGATGAAGTCGCGCAGGGACTTGTAGGCCATGCGGCGAGGCTTAGGCGGGGCCGCGCCGGCTGTCACCTGCGATCAGTAGGCGCGGGTGTCGGAGACCAGGGCCCACAGCGGCAGGCGCAGGGCGGCGGTGGCGGCGCCCAGCTGGACGCTGTCGAGGTGGGCGCGGCCGGCCTCGGCGCGGCGCTCCTCTTCCGGCGAGATGTCCATCAGGCGGGCGAGGTCGTCGACCGAGACGCCCCGCTGTTCGCGCCATCGCCTCAGTCGTGCGCCGACCGCCGCGTCGGACGGATCGACGCCGGGGAATCCCAGCACCGAACCCATGGGCATCCTTCCTGGCGCTACCGGCGAGCGCCTGCTTGAGCGCCGTCTCCCTCGCGCGCGGTTCGGGCGCCGCGCGTCAGGCCCATTCTTGATCCCATTGGAAGGCGGGATCAATCCAGTCGCCCAGACGGCCGTCGGGACGGGCCAGGGCGTGGATGCGATCCATCTCCTCGGCGGAGAGTTCGAAGTCGAAGATGTCGAAATTCTCCGCGGCGCGGGATTCTTTCGCCGTGCGCGGGATGGCGATCACCTCCTGCTGGATGAGCCAGCGCAGGGTGACCTGGCCGGGGGTCTTGCCGTGGGCGCGGCCGATCTCGACCAGGGTGGCGTCGTCGGCGATCTTGCCCTGGGCCAGCGGCGACCAGGCGGTGATGGAGGAGCCGAGCTCGCGCGCCGCAGCCTTGAGCTTCGAGAGCTTGAGGTAGGGGTGGTACTCGACCTGGTTGGTGACCAGCCGCGCCGGGGACAACGACTGGGCCTGACGGAACTCGGCAGAGGGGAAGTTGGACAGGCCGATGCTGCGGGTGAGGCCGCGGTCCTTCGCCTCGTTGAGGGCGCCGAGGGTCTCCTCGAACGACGGCTGCGGCTTCGGCCAGTGCAGCAGCAGCAGGTCCGGGGTGAAGCCGAGGCTGGCGGCGGATTCCTCGGCCTGCTTCAGCAGGGCGTCGCGCTCGAAGTGGTCGACCCAGATCTTGGTGGTCAGCCAGATGTCCTCACGGGCGACGTGGCCGGCCTCGACGGCGTCACGGATGCCGTCGCCGACCGCCTTCTCGTTCCTGTAGATCCAGGCCGTGTCGATATGGCGGTAGCCGATGCGCAGGGCCTCGGCGACCATGCGGCGGGCGTCGTCGGGCTCGAGCATCCAGGTGCCGAAGCCGAGCAGGGGAATGCGGTTTCCGTCGACGACGATCGCGGGCTGGTCGGTCATGGGAGGCTCCGTACTGGGGGCGGCTTACCTATGCCGCGCGGACGCCGGTTCAAGCAGCCAGTCGGCGATCTCGTTCCAGAGCGGCTCCATCCCTCGGCGGAACGCGCCCTCGTGGCCGATGCGGCGGACGCCGTAGTCGGCCGGGGCGCGGACGAGGGTCTCCTTCGGCGCGGACGGATAGACGCGCAGCAGGCTCTCCGAGGCGGCGGGGGTGGCGATCGGGTCGTCGGTGAAGATCCACGAGCGGATCGGGGCGGCGACAGCGTCGAAATCGTGGGGACGGAGCCGGTCCTGCAGTTCGCCGAGGAAGTAGTCGCGCCGGTGGCACCAGCGCTTCCACGTCTCGAACACGCCGCGGGGCAGGTCGGTCCCGGCCCAGAGGCCGCCGCCGCGGATGTAGCCGCGCCGGGCGAGGCTCCAGGGGCCGTAGCCATGCCAGAAGAACAGCTCCAGCGGGTTGTATGAACGGTGGTGCGCGCCCCACCAGCCGCTGCCGACCGAGACGAAGGCGTGGCGCGCGATCCGCTCGTGGTTGGGCATGAACCCGACGAAATGGCCGCCGACGCTATGGCCGACGTGGAGCAGGGGCAGGCCGGGCGCGGCGCCGGCGAGGGCGTCGACCGCCGCCGGCATGTCGAGGCGGCCCCAGTCCGGGTAGTCCATCTGCATGGAGGCGAGATCGGCCGGCCGGGAGCCGGCGACGCCGCGGAAGTCATAGGTCAGGACCGCCGCGCCCTGGCCGGCCAGATGTCGGGCGAAGCGATCGTAGAAGCCCTTGGGGAAGCCGGTGCCGGAGCTGACCAGCACGGCGGCGCGCGGGTCGGACGGCGAGACGAGGCGCATCGACAGGGGAAAGCCGTCGGCGGCGGCGGCGATGAAGTCGCGGGTTTCGAGGTCGCGCATCGGGTGTCCGGAAAGGTCCGTCCTGTTTCGAAACGAACCTAGGCCGATGACGCGGCGTCAGGTCAAGCCTTGGAGCGCGCGGCCCGGTCGGCTAAAGGCGGCGGCTGAATTCGCCTGCGAGACTCCGCCATGACCGACGTCCTTCCCGACCGCCTTTGCGTCGACCCCGACAGCCCCTTCCACGACGCCGACGTGCTGGCCAAGGGAATCGGCGTCCGCTTCAAGGGCGAGGAGAAGACCAACGTCGAGGAATACTGCGTCTCCGAGGGCTGGGTGCGGCTGGCGGTGGGCAACCGCGTCGACCGCCGCGGCAAGGCGCTGACCGTCAAGCTGCAGGGGCCGGTGGAGCCTTACGTCAAGGGCGAGTGATCCTGCTTATGTCGCGGCCGGGGAAACTCGGGCCGCCGACGCTTTCCGGCTCCGGATGTCCGGTCTAGGTTCGCCGCCTTCCTTGCCGAGTCCCCGGAGCCGCCGATGTCCCTGACCGTCCGCCTTCTCGCCGCCAGCGCGCTGGGCGCGTCGCTGGCGCTGAGCCTCGCCGCCGCGCCGGCGACGGCGCAGGACGCCCGCACCGTGCGCGAGGCCGAACAGCTGCGCGACCGGGCGCTGCAGGACAACGCGGCCTACGAACTGGTCGAGGAGCTGACCACCCGCTTCGGACCGCGTCTGGCGGGCTCGGCCTCGGAGCAGGCATCGGCGGCGTGGGGCGCTGCGAAGTTCCGCGAGATGGGCTTCGACAACGTCTCGATCGAGGAGTTCCCGCTGGCGCTGTGGACGCGGGGCGAGGCGCGGGTGGAGATCCTGTCGCCCTTCCCGCAGCCGCTGCAGGTCGTGGCGCTGGGCGGCTCGATGGCCACGCCGGCGGAGGGGATCGAGGGCGAGGCCGCAATCTTCGAGACCTACCAGCAGCTGCTGGACCAGCCGGAGGGGTCGCTGACCGGCAAGATCGCCGTGGTGCTGCAGGACACGGTGCAGGCCCAGGACGGGCGCGGCTACGGCGCCACCTCGCCGATCCGCGGCAACGGGCCGTTCGAGGCGGCGAAGCGGGGCGCGGTCGGCTATGTGCTGCGTTCGCTGGGCACCCACGACCACCGCTTCGCCCACACCGGCGCGACCCGGGTGGGCGAGGGGACCGTGCCGGCCTTCGCCATGAGCCCGCCGGACGCCGACCAGCTGCGCCGCATGACGGCGATGACCGACCAGCCGGTGCGGATGCGGCTGTTCTCGACCGCCGGCTTCACCGCCGACAGCCACAGCCAGAACGTCATCGGCGAGGTGCGCGGTTCGGGGGCGGCCGACGAGGTGATCGTCATCGGCGGCCACCTGGACAGCTGGGATCTCGGCACGGGGGCCATCGACGATGGGGCCGGGGTGGCGATCACCGCCGCGGCCCTGAAGCTGATCGAGGACATGCCGCGCCGGCCGCGCCGGACCATCCGGGTGGTCTGGTGGGGTTCGGAGGAGGTCAGCCAGCCGCCGCCGGCGCAGGGGCTGGCGGGGGCCCGCTTCTACGCCCAGAGCCGCAGCGGCGAGATGGCCAACCATGTGGCGATCAGCGAGAGCGATTTCGGGGCGGGGCCGATCTACAGCCTCAACCTTCCCGCCGGGGCGGCGGACACCGACTTCCGGCGCGCGGCGCAGGCGGTGCTGACGCCTCTGGGCGTGCTGTTCGACCCGGCCCCGGCGACCGGCGGCGGACCCGATACCGGGCCGACGGTGGCGGCGGGCGTGCCGGCCTTCCGGCTGAACCAGGACGGCACCGACTATTTCGACACTCACCACACCGTCGACGACGTGCTGGACCGGATCGATCCGGAGGCGATGGACCAGAACGTCGCCGCCTGGGCCGCCTTCCTGTGGCTGCTGGCCAACTCCGACATCGACTTCCGGGCGTCGGGGGCGACGGTCGCCGCCCGGTAGGCGGCGCGGCGAGATCAGTTGACCGGGCCGGATTTCACGTCAGAGTAGAACGCGTCCACGCAGGGGATGGCGCAGATGACTGATCCGAATGTCACGACGGGGTCCCACGCCGGGGCGACCAGCGTCCACATCCACGTGGCGCCGCAGGACACCGGGCTGGCGGTCGCCTCGCTGGTGCTGGGCGTCTTCTCCATCTGCACGGTCTGGATTCCGTTCGTTGGCCTGATCGCGTGGATCCTGGCCCCTCTCGGCCTGATCCTCGGCCTTGTGGCGCTGAAGCGGCCCACCGGTCCGGGGCGTGGCGTGGCGATCGCCGGCGTCGTCTGTTCGGCCATCGGCCTGCTCGGATGCATCGGCTGGGTCGTGCTGATCGGCGCGGTGACCGCTTTCGGCGCCGCCTGACCATCGCCGCATGGCGGAAGCCGCCCGCCGCTGCTAGACCGCGCCGCAGCCGCGAGCGTGGCGAAACTGGTAGACGCAAGGGACTTAAAATCGTAACACCGTTTGTTTACGTAGTAAAAACAAACGGTTAGACGATTTAGAGACTTACACAGGCCTTACACAGTTGCCGGCGACGGCAAGGAGGCGATGTGTCCGAGTCTCACACGCTCATGGACGGCCGGGTCCATGTGTACCGGCGAGAGAATAGCCGCTTCTGGCAGTGCGCGACCTATCTCAGCGGTCGTAATCATCGGCAATCGACCAAGCAGGAGAACCTGGCCTACGCGCTTGAGTACGCGCGCGACTGGTACCTCGATAGGGTCGCGGAGGATCGGCTGCGCCGACGCGGCGGGATTGTCGTTGCGCCGGGGCAGCCCTCCATCCCTGTTGAAACGCCGCGAACGCGGCCGGGAGAGAAGACCTTCCGCGAGGCAGCTTCGGCCTTCCTCCTGGAATTCGAGGCGATGACCTTGGGCGAACGCAACGCCCAGTACGTCGCCAGCAAGGCGCGGGTGCTACGGCTCTACCTGTTGCCATACTTCGGGGACCTGGCGGTCTCGCAAGTCACGGCCGGGCGCATCCAGGAATACCGAGTCCACCGCGTCACGCCTCCTGCCGAACCTGAGCGAACTCGCTACGTGAGCAACGGACGGGAGCGCATCGGGAAGCTCCGAGCGTGGAAGCGACCGAGCCGTCAGACCCTCCACAATGAGATGGTCTGTCTGCGCCAGGTCTTGAAGACTGCAAACCGGAAGGGATGGATCGCCGCCTTGCCGGATATGTCCAGTCCCTATCGCGCCTCCGGCAAGGTCAGCCACCGGGCCTGGTTTTCTCCCGAAGAGTATGCGCGCCTCTATGAGACCACCCGGGAGCGGGCCAAAAACCCGAGGAAGGAGCGGTGGCGCGCGGAAAGCGAACAGTTCCACGACTTCATCCTGTTCATGGTCAATACGGGGCTGCGGCCGGACGAGGCGCAGCGCTTGGAGTTCCGCGATGTCTCCATCGTTGAGGACGATTCGACCGGTGAGCGGATTCTCGAGATCGAGGTACGTGGCAAGCGCGGCACCGGGTTCTGCAAAAGCATGCCCGGCGCGGTGCTGCCCTTCGAACGGGTTCGCAAACGCAAGGATGGCCAGCCGACCGATCTCGTGTTCGGTCTGGTTCAGCGCGAACTGCTGAATGCGGTCCTCGACGAGCTCGATCTGAAGAGGGACCGAGAAGGCAATCCCCGCACGGCCTATAGCCTGCGTCACACCTACATCTCGATGCGATTGATGGAGGGCGCCGACATCTACCAGGTCGCGAAGAACTGCCGGACCAGCGTCGAGATGATCGAGAAGTACTATGCCTCTCACATCAAGAACGTGCTGGACGCCTCGGCCATCAACGTCCGCAAGCCCAAGCCCGCGAAACGGCGGGCGGCGAGCAGTCAGGCGACGGACGTCGACTGAACTCGCCTTGGGGCGCAGCACGAACGCAGCTATAGAGACGCTTCAGCCTGCGGGCGTGGCGAAACTGGTAGACGCAACGGACTTAAGCTGAGGATTGAGTGCGCCGGGGGAAACCCCGGACGTAGAACCGCTCAAAGTCGGGGAACCCTGTCAGATGGCGATCCCGAGCCAAGCCCGTCTTTGCGGGAAGGTGTAGAGACTAGACGGGCGGCGTCTAAGGCCTGCGGGCTATGACGAAGGGATAGTCCAGACCACGAACGGTCCGAACCGGCCGGCGGCGAAAGCCGAAGTGGTACGAAAATCCGTCGGGCGAAAGCCCTTGCCGGTTCGATCCCGGCCGCCCGCACCAAAGTCCATGAATGACTGAGGCCGTGTAGAAACGCGCTGAGCTGGCGTGGGGCGGAGGTGTTATCGAGGCGCAGAGCGCCTCCTTCTCAGGCTCTGATCGCTTCCATCAGGGGC
>Ga0154912_128_pt1 | contig 35168 bp, 39 predicted proteins | sample RifCSPhighO2_01_FD_105881 | JGI IMG/M metagenome (GOLD analysis project Ga0154912, IMG submission 105881) | Caulobacterales bacterium RIFCSPHIGHO2_01_FULL_70_19 | reverse complement strand
GCCAGTCCGCGCCGCCGATGGTCAGCCGGTCGCCCTCGCGCATGCGGACGTAGCCGGCCGGCATGGGCGCAACGGCCCGCCCGAACTGGCCGAAATCGCGGCGGTAGGACTCCAGCTGTTCACCGCTCCAGCCGGCGGCCCGGTAGAAGACGGCGCCGCTCTCCGGCGCGGGGCGGCCGGTGTCGGCGAGCAGCATACGGGCCATGACGTACTCAAGCCGCGTCATCGCCAGCGGCGCCCGGAACCGGTCGCACAGCCAGCCCGCCAGACCGATGTGATCGGGATGCATGTGGGTGCAGATCACCCGGGTCGCAGGCCGGCCCTCCAGCGGCCCCGCCAGCAACGCCTCCCACTCGGCACGGGTGGCGGGCAGGTTCAGGCCGGTGTCCACGAGGGTCCAGCCGCCGCCGTCGCGCACCGCGTAGACGTTGATGTGGTCCAGCGCCATCGGCATGGCCAGCCGCATCCACAGCACGCCGGGCGCGACCTCGATCGCGTCCCCCGGCGCTGGCGGGCCGGCGAAGGGATAGATCAGGCCCCTGGAGCCCGCCTCCCCTGTTGTCCCGGCGACGCCGTCGGCCAAGTCCGTCTCCAATCGAAACTAAGGGAGGGATAACCTGATGCCCCGCGGTCGTCCAGCGGCCGCCTGTCTCCCGCCTTGACCCGGCCACACCGCCTCGCCAAGGGTGACGGTCACGACCTTCCACCCGGAGCTGCCTTGTGTTGAACAGAAAGTTGATCGCCGTTCTCGGCGGCGCCTGCGCCCTTTTCGTCTCCCTCGCCCACCCGGCCGCAGCCCAGGAGGAAGGTCGCACCGAATCCGATCGCGCCAGCGGCGTCGTGAGGGGTGAGCGAGTCCTTCCGGGCCGTGTCGGCGGCGGCCGCCGCGAGCGTCAGGAGAACCAGCCGGCGGCTCCCGCCGCGCAGACGCCTGAGCAGATCGTCGCCGCCGCCCAGGCCCAGGTGCAGGCCGCCGGCCTCGACTGCCAGGTGACCGAGGCGGCCAATCCCGGCCTGATCGGCGAAAGCCAGGTCTACGAGGCGGCCTGCGCCAGCGGGCCCGGCTACATCCTGATCGCGTCGACCCCGCCGCAGAGCTTCAACTGCCTCGAACTGGCGGGCACGGCGTACACCGCTCGCCTGCGCGACCCGGCCGCCGACGTCGGCCAGCAGTGCCTCCTTCCCGCCAACCAGAACGGACTGGCCGTGATCGGCGGCTGGGCCCGCGACGCGGGCGTGACCTGCACGGTCGACGAAGCTATCGCCATCGGCAAGAGCGAGGCCAACAACGTGGTCTACGAAGTCGGGTGCGCCGGCGCCGACGGCTACTGGCTGGAGAAGGTCGGCGATCAGTGGACGCTCCAGGACTGCCTGCAGGTCGCGTCGGTGGGCGGGACGTGCCGCTTCACGACCGCGGACGAGCAGAACGCCACCCTTCAGGCCAAGCTGGCCGGCACCGAGGCGGCCAACTGCAGCGTGCAGCAGGTCCGGCTGATGGGCTCCAACGCGAACGGCCGCTTCTTCGAGGTCAAGTGCGCCGCTGAGGGCGAGGGCTACATCGCCCGCATCAAGGACGGCGCGGCCCAGCAGATCTACCCCTGCGCCACCGCCCAGCGGATCGGCGGGGGCTGCACCCTGACGCCGGCCCCGGCCGCCGCGCCCACCGAGCAGTAAGCCCTTCGCATCTACGGAACGGACGCCCCGGGGGAGACTCCGGGGCGTTTTTCGTCCGGGCGATCGGCGCTTCACAGACCCGGGCGATACGGCGTAGGCATGGCGCATGCGCATCGCCACCTGGAACGTCAACTCCGTCAACGCCCGCCTGCCCACGGTGCTGGCCTGGCTGGAGGCGGCTAGGCCGGACGTGGTGGGCCTCCAGGAGATCAAGTGCCTCGACGAGAAGTTCCCTCGCGAGGCCATCGAGGCGCTCGGGTACAACGTCGAGACCCACGGGCAGAAGTCCTACAACGGGGTCGCCCTGCTCTCGAAATTCCCGCTGTCCGACGTGCGGCGGGGACTGCCGGGCGTCGACGCCTCGGGCCACGAGGCGGAAGCGGAGCAGGCCCGCTACATCGAGGCGGTGATCGAGACGGCCCGGCCGGTGCGCATCGGCTGCCTCTACCTGCCCAACGGCAATCCGGTGGACAGCCCGAAGTTCGCCTACAAGCTGGCCTGGTTCGACCGGCTGCAGGCCCACGCCCGCGCCCTGCTGGCGCAGGAGGAGGCCTTCACCCTGTGCGGCGACTACAACGTCATTCCGACGCCCGAGGACGCCCGCAACCCGTCGGCCTGGGTGGGCGACGCCCTGTTCCGGCCCGAGAGCCAGGCCGCCTTCCGCGCGCTGCGCCACCTCGGCCTCTATGACGCCGGCGAGCTGGGCCGGCAGCCGCCGGGGAGCTGGACCTTCTGGGACTACCAGGCCGGGGCGTGGCAGCGCGACCACGGCATCCGCATCGACTTCCACCTGCTGTCGCCGCAGGCCGCCGACCGCTTCCGGGCCGTCGAGACGCACCGCGACGCGCGCGACATGGACAAGCCGTCGGACCATGTGCCGGTGGTGGTCGAACTGGAGGACTGACGGTGGCCGAGGCTCTCAGGGTCGTCCTGCTGGCCGCCCTGGCCGCGGCGGCGCTAACCACCGCGGCGCTGATGCTGGCGTGGTGGATGGAGCCGGTGCGACGCATGAAGCGGGCCCTGCTGAAGTCTCTCGGCGTCGTCCCCGAGGCGGAGGCGCTGTCGCCTGCGGAAGGGCGGGCCGCCGGGCTCGACTTCGACGGGGCGCAGATCGCGGTGCTGTGGAACCGCGGCGCCATGGGGCTGGTCTACGCCTTCGAGGAGATCGAGGGCGGCGAGGTCATCGTGGACGGCCATGTGGTGGCGCGGGTGCGGCGCGGCGAAACGCGCAAGTCGCTGGACGTCATGGCGCCCGACGCGGGTCAGGTCGTTCTGCGGCTGATGTTCGCCGACGCCCGCCACCCCGAGTTCGAGCTGGCCCTGTGGGACGCGACCCTGCCGGTGCAGACCGGCTCTCCGGGCGAGGCGCTGCGGCTGGGGCGCCGGTGGCTTTCGCACCTCGAGGCGCTGCTTCGGCCCTGATCGGGGTTCCGCCCCCGGCGACGGAACGCTAGAAGCCCCGTTCCCATTTCCGACCGAACAGCCCTGGAGCGCCCGCCGTGGCCCGTCTCTTCGACGCCGTCATCATCGCAGACTGGACCGCCGCGGAGGGGAAGAAGCTTGGCGAGCAGTCGGTCTGGATCGGCGTGGCCAAGCGCGACGTGCGCTTCCGCCTCTACACCGAGACCCACAACACCGCGACGCGGGCCGAGGGCGAGGCCCTGCTCAACAAGCTGATCTCCGAGCACCGCAAGCGCGGCGACCGCGTGCTGGTCGGCTTCGACTTCAACTTCGGCTTCCCGGCGGGCACGGCGGAGCGGCTGAAGCTGACGGGGACGCCGTGGCAGGCGATGTGGAAATTCCTCGCCGCGAACGTGGTCGACAAGGCCGACAACACCAACAACCGCTACCAGGTGGCGGCCAAGATGAACCGGCTGATGACCGACGAGGCCTGGCCGTTCTGGGGCGCGCCGGCCAAGCAGGCGCAGCGCTGGCTGACCACCACCAAGCCGCCCGCCGGCGCGGGCGCCGACATCCCGGAGTTCCGGGCGACGGAGGCGGCGGCCCGCAAGGGCAAGCTGCAGCCCAAGTCGGTGTGGCAGATGCACGGGGCCGGAGCGGTGGGCGGCCAGACCCTGGTCGGCGTGCCCATGGTGCGCCGCCTGCTGGAGAGCCTGGGGCCGTCGGGCGCGGTGTGGCCGTTCGGGACCGGCTGGCGGGCGCTGGACGCGGCCGACGTGGAGCCGCTGTCGGCCCTGGTGGTCGAGGTCTGGCCGTCGATGTTCGACGGCAAGCCGCAGCCGGGCGAGTTCAGGGACCAGGCCCAGGTGCGGGCCACGGCCGAGGCGCTGGCGAAGATGGACGAGGCCGGCGAGCTGGCGAAGGCCTTCGCCCCGCCGAAGGGCGCGGCCGAGGCCCTGATCGCCCGCGTCGAGCAGGAAGAGGGCTGGATCCTCGGGGCCTGAACCGGTCCCGGCCGCCTACCCGGCGATCTTCCCGAAGTCGGCGACCTGGCCCATGACGTCGCGGACCTGGCCGAGCAGCTTCAGCCGGTTCTCCCGCTCGGCGGGGACCTCGGAGTTGACCATCACCTGATCGAAGAAGGCGTCGACCGGGGCGCGCAGGGCGGCCAGGGCCGTCATGGCGGCGGCGAAGTCCTCGCCCTCGAGCGCCGCGTCGACGGCGGTGCGGGCCGCGCCGACGGCGAAGGCCAGGGCGACCTCGGCCTCGGGCTGTCCGGGCAGGCCGGTCTGGACCATGCCCACCGGCAGCTCGCCCTTCCTGGCCTCGGCCTTCAGGATGTTGGAGGCGCGGCGGTGGCCGGCCAGCAGGTTGGCCCCGTCGTCGGTGGCGAGGAAGGCGTCGAGCGCCTCGACGCGCCGCACGATACGCACGAGGTCGTCGTCGCCGAGCGCGAAAACGGCGTCGACGAGATCGTGGCGCTTGCCCTGGTCGCGGAGAAGGACCTTCAGGCGGTCGGCGAAGAAGCCCAAGAGATTCTCGGCGAGTGCTGCCTGCGGCGTGCCAACCTTAGAGTGGTAGATGATCTGGCTACCTTCGATCTCGCCAGCACGAAGCTTGGCGACGCCGGCCCAGAAAGAGTCGTCCAAGCCAACAGCAAACAGACGGTGCGCATGGCGCTCAAATAGAGGCGACAGGTTGAGGCGGATGAGAGCTTCGAGCTCCAGCCGGATCGTCCCAAGCGTGGCCCGACGCAACGCAAACGGATCTTTCGATCCGGTGGGCACCTCATTAAGCACCCAGAAGCCGACGAGGGTGTCGAGCTTGTCGGCCAGCGCCACCGCCACCGTCAGCGGCGCGGTCGGCACGGCGTCCGACGGCCCCTGCGGACGGTAGTGGTCGCGCACGGCGTCGGCGACGGCGTCCGGGTGGCCGGCTTCGCGGGCGTAGTAGCCGCCCATGATCCCCTGCAGCTCCGGGAACTCGCCGACCATGCCCGAGGCGAGGTCGGCCTTGGCGAGGCGGGCGGCGGCTTCGGCCTGGTCCGGGTCGGCCCCGACCAGAGGGGCGATCTCGCGGGCCAGCGCCGCGATGCGCTCGACGCGCTCGGCCATGGTCCCCAGCTTCGCGTGGAAGGTGACGCCCTCCAGCTTCTTCAGCCAGGCGTCGAAGTTTCCGGCCTTTCGGTCCTCGTCCCAGAAGAAGCGGGCGTCGTTCAGGCGGGCGGAGAGGACGCGGCTGTTGCCGGCCGCCAGCGCCGTGCCGCCGTCGGTCGCCTCGACGTTGGCCACCACCACGAAGTGCGGGGCCAGCCGGTGGGTGGCCGGGTCGCGGACGGCGAAATACTTCTGGTGCACCTTCATCGACAGCTGCACCACCTCCGGCGGCAGGTCGAGGAACTGCGGGTCCATATCGCCGAGGATGGGCGTCGGCCATTCGGCCAGGCCGGCGACCTCGTCCAGCAGGCCGTCGTCGTCGACGAGGGCGAGGCCGCGGTCGGAACAGACCTTCTGCGCCGCCTCGAGGATGCGCAGACGGCGGTCGGCGGCGTCCAGCAGGACGTATTCGGCCTCCAGCTTGCGGCGGTAGTCCTCGAAGTCCTTCACCGCGAACGGCCGGCCGGAGCCGAGGAAGCGGTGGCCTTCGGTGAGATGGCCGCTCGCGATCCCGTCGATGTCGAACGGGACCACATCGCCGTCGAACAGGGCGACGATCCGCTTCAGCGGCCGCACCCAGCGGAGCGTCCCGGTCCCCCAGCGCATCGACTTGGGCCAGGGGAAGCTGCGCACGATCTGGTCGACCATGGCGGGGACCAGGTCGGCGGTGGGCTGGCCCTTCGAGCTGCTCACCGCGAAGAAGACGCCGTCGCGCTCGACCAGCTGCTCGCGAGTCAGGCCCGTCTTGCGCAGGAAACCCTCCAGCGCCTGCTCCGGGGCCGAGGTCTTGGGCCCCTTGAGCTCCTCTTCGCGGTCGGGCGTGGCGGCCGGCAGGCCCTCGACGACGAGGGTCAGGCGGCGCGGGCCGGCGAAGGCGGTCAGGGCGTCATACGTCAGGCCGGCGGCCTTGAGGCGATCGGCGGCCATCCGCTCCAGATCGCGCGCGGCCCCGCCCTGCATGCGGGCGGGGATCTCTTCGGAGAACAGTTCGAGAAGCAGCTGGGGCATCAGTTTTCGTCGTCTCGCGCCCACGGGTCACGGGCGCGCCATGAAGTCGCCCCCCGGGACGTTTTCGGCGCAGGGTGATTGGCGAAGCCCTCCCCCTCGACGGGGGAGGGTTGGGAGGGGGTGGCGGCAGCCTGGCCGGCGGCGGGGCTGGAAGACGCCGGCGTCTCCGGGACAAGCGGGCGGCATCGTGCCTCCACCCCATCCCCCGCCCCTTCCCCGTCGAGGGGAAGGGGAGAAGCGCTGCGGATGGCGGACAGCACCCCTTCGATGTCGTCTTCCACTTGCCGGGTGGTGAAACGCAGAACCCGATAGCCTTGAGCCTGGAGCCATTCATCACGGGCGGCGTCGCGGGCGGCGACCTCCGGCAGCGCGTGCACGCCCCCGTCCACCTCGATGATCAGGCGAGCGCGATGGCAGGCGAAGTCGACCACGTACGGATCGACCGGAACCTGACGTCGGAAACGGACCGGCAGCTTGCGGAGCCGGCTCCAGAGGTTTTCCTCCGAACGCGTCGGCGCCACGCGCAGCCGACGGGCGCGCGCGATCTGCCCGGGTGCGGCGCGGGTCGCGCGATCGAAGCGATCCAGCTCCTCCCCCGTCAAGCCCGCGCCCTTTCCTGCTCCACCCACGCGACCGCGCACGCCTTGCAGAGGTCGCGGATGCGGCCGATGTAGCTCTGCCGTTCGGCGACGGCGATGGCGCCGCGGGCGTCCATCAGGTTGAACAGGTGGGAGGCCTTCAGCACCTGGTCGTAGGCCGGCAGCACCAGCGGCTGGCCCTGCGGTCCGGTCATGGCCAGCAGGCGCGACACCTCGGCGACCATGTCCTCGAAGCGGCGCTTGAGGCCGTCCACGTCGTAGCCGTGGAAGTTCGCCTCGGACTGCTGGCGCTCGTTCTCGAGGAAGACCTCGCCGTAGGTCGTCCCCTCCTTGGTGAACTTCAGGTCGTAGACGTTGTCCACGCCCTGGACGTACATGGCCAGACGCTCCAGGCCGTAGGTCAGCTCGCCCGAGACGACATCGACCTCGATGCCGCCGACGCCCTGGAAGTAGGTGAACTGGGTCACCTCCATGCCGTCGCACCACACCTCCCAGCCGAGTCCCCAGGCGCCGACCGTGGGGTTCTCCCAGTCGTCCTCGACGAAGCGGATGTCGTGCAGCTTGGGATCGATCCCGATGGCCTTCAGCGAGCCGAGATAGAGCTCCTGCAGGTTGTCGGGGTTCGGCTTCAGGATGACCTGGTACTGGTAATAGTGCTGTAATCTATTGGGATTTTCGCCATACCGGCCGTCGCCGGGGCGGCGGCTGGGCTGGACGTAGGCGGCCTTCCACGGGCGCGGGCCCAGCGCGCGCAGCACGGTGGCCGGGTGCAGGGTGCCGGCCCCGACCTCGATGTCGTAGGGCTGCAGGATGGCGCAGCCCTGGTCGCCCCAGTACTTGTGGAGCGTCAGGATGAGGTCCTGGAAGGCGAGCGGCTCGGTCGTCACGGCAGGCATTTCGTCCCGGGGAAGAAGGCGGCGGACCCTAGACGGGCGGCCTTGGACGGGCAAGGCAGCGCCGCCCTTCTCCCCTTGCGGGAGAAGGTGGCCGAGCGGAGCGAGGTCGGATGAGGGGTCGATGACTCCTGTCGCAGCTGCGACCCCTCATCCGTCGGCCTTCGGCCGCCACCTTCTCCCGCAAGGGGAGAAGGAATTTTAAAGCCGCTCCGCTATGCCGGACCCATGCAGCTGATCGACCAGATGCGCCGCCGGGCCGCGCGCCACCTCGACGTCGAGGCGGTGGAGATCGCGCCGGCGCGGGGGATCTTCTCGCTCAGCTTCGACGACTTCCCGGCGACAGCGTGGACGGAGGCGGGGCCGGTCCTCGCGGAGCACGGGGTGAAGGCGACCTACTACGTCTGCGGCGGCCTCGCCGGCGGGCGCAACATGGATCGCGACCAGTACCGGCTGGAGCACCTGCAGGCCTTGCACGCGGCCGGGCACGAGGTCGGCTGCCACACCTGGGGCCACACCAGCGTCCTGCGCATGAGCCGTGAAGCCCTGCGCCTCAGCCTCGACGCCAACGCCGGATGGGTGGCGGAAAGGCTGGACGGCTACCGCATGACCACCTTCGCCTGGCCGTTCGGCGACTGCTCGGTCGAGGCCAAGCGCTATGTGCGCGGACGGTTCGATCTGGCGCGGGGGGTGCGTGACGGGATCAACGCAGGCCGGGAGGATCGCGGGCTGATCAAATCGATCGGCCTCGAGAGCCGGCGCCTGCCCGGCTACGACCTCGAGGCGCTGATGGCCGAGGCGGCAGAGGGGCGCGGCTGGCTGACGGGCTATGGACACGACGTGTCGGACCGGCCGACGGACTATGGCTGCACGCCGGACGATCTGGACCGGGTGCTGCGGCTGGCGAAAGCCGCGGGACTGGAGGTGCTGCCGGTGGCGGCGGCGTGGGAGAAAGTCCGGATCTAGGCGGCCTCGGACAGGCCCTGGGCCTTGCGGCCGTCCGCCCAGCGGATCAGCGCCGCCCGCGGCCAGGCCACGATCCACGAGCGCGCCGTGTACTTGCCTTCCTCGATCAGCGCCTTGCGCGTGGGCGACGAGGTCGAGGCGCGCATCGTGTGGATCTCCCCGGGCCCCTGGTGGACCATGAAGGCCCCGTGCCGGAGCGGGTTGAGGCGCAGGTAGGCGAGGCGCGGGCTGATTTGCTCGAGCGGCGGGTCGTAGAACCAGCTGGAGCCGATCATGCCGGCCATGTGCGGGCGGCGCTTCAGGATCTCGGCGGCGGTCGCCCAGGCGCGGTCCCAGCCGGCCTCGTTGAAGTCGGACAGCTCGCGGCTCTCGGTATGGACCTCCAGCCAGGGCTTCCAGGCCTGGGCGGCGGCGTACGCCGGGATCACCGACCAGCCCCAGCCCTCGCGGGCGTGGCGCAGGACCTGTCCGGGGCCCAGGGGCGAGGACAGGTCGATCATCTGGGTGCGGGCGCCGGGCACGCTGAGCACCAGCGCGATGCGCACGTCCTTGGCCCAGAAGTCGCGGTCGTAGGGATCGGCGGCGGCGGTGAGGAAGTCGGCGAGGCGCTGGATCCACTCGGGATAGAGGTCCAGCACCGCCGGCGGCAGGTCGGCGGCCGGGACCCGCGCCGGCGTCTCCAGCGCCCAGAGGGCGACGAGGGCGCGACGGTGGTCGTCGGTCAGGGCGTCTCCGAAGGCGGCGCGCAGCGCCTCCTCGGCGCGATGGGCCGGCTGGTCGAAGTCCCAGTGCGGCGCCGAGGCTTCGGCGGCGGCGGCGGCCTCGTCCTTCAGCGCGTGGAGCCGGGCGCGGTCGTCGGCCGAGACCCGGCCGAGCACGGCCTCGAAGGCGGCGATCTGTTCGGGGGTCAGCAGGTCCATGCCGCCAGTCTACGCAACGCCGGTTCGCCAACGGTTAAGCGGACGCACGAAAGGCGGCGAGCCGGGCCCGCCGCCTTCGCCGGGCTTCCGCCTCGATCACTCGTCCGGCGTCGGGGCCGGGTTGAGCGGATCCTCCTCGTCGTCGACCTGGCCGTCGGTCGGATTCTGCACCGGCGGCGACTGGACCGTCGTCACGGTCGCGGCCGGTTGGCCGTTCGGCGCGGTCTGGCCGGTCGCCGGCGTGGTGGTGGCGGTCACCCCCGCCGGCGCAGGCGCGGCGGCGGCCGATCCGGGAGCCGGGGCCGTGTCCGGCGCGGTGGGAGCGGCCGGGGCCGGGTTGGCGGTCGCCGGAGACAGGGCCGTGGTCGGGGCCGGGTCCGGGGCGGTGCGCTCGGCGGGCAGGGTCGGCGGGGTGTTCGGCGCCGCCTCCTCCGCAGCGGCCTCGTCGGCCGGGGCCTCGGCGGGCGTCTCCGCAGCGGCGCCGTCCGCGGCCGCCGTCTCGGAATCGCCCATGGCCGCGAGCGAGCGGGCGGGGTCGAGCACCTGGTCGATGGCGAAGATCGCGCCGTTGCCGGCGCCGATGTCCGCCTGCACCACCGTGGCGTTGTCGACCTTGATGCCGTCGCCGGTGCCGTCCAGCTGGACCTCGGTCTGCGCCGCCGTCTGGACGCCGCCGCGCGTGCCCTCGATCTGGCCCGACGCCACGTCGGCGACGATCACGTGGTAGAGCAGCCGCTCGCGCAGTTCGGCGGCGTTGGCCGGGTCGAGGAGACGGGTCCGCTCCTCTTCCGGCAGGGCGGCGAAGGCGGCGTCAGTCGGAGCGAATATCGAGATCGCCGGGCGGGAGGCCAGGGTTTCAGTCAGCCCGGCCCGGTCCAGCGCGGCCAGCAGGGTGGTGAACTCGCCGCGGGCGCGGAGCACGTCGATCACCGTGGCGTTCTCCGCCGCGGCCGGGGCGGCGGGCGGCGGCGCATCCTGGGCCGGCCGGACCGGAGCCGGTTGTTGCGCCGGCGGTTGCGGGTTCGTCTGGGCCAGGGCGGCCGGAGCCGCCACGAGGGCGGAGGCGGCGACCGCGGTGAAGAGCATCGAGCGAAGCATGGGATTTCCCTTCTTCAGGCGACGGCCGCGAAGGGAAGGTCGGACGCGGCCGCGCCGGGGGTGTGCGATGCGGTTGAAAGTCCGGAACGGCGAACCGGGTTCCCCGGACGCCTTGCCGGGAGCGAGCTCCGGGGCCCTGGGAAGTTCAGCCGAGAAGGGTCGGCGCCACCCACCAGTCGGGCCGGCGTGCCCGCAGTCGCGCGGCCGCGGCGGTCGCGTCGGACGGGGCCTCGAACAGGGCGAAGACGGTGGCGCCCGAGCCGGACATGCGAGCCAGCCGCGCGCCGGGCAGGTCGGCGACCTCGGCCAGGGCGTCGCCGATCAGGGGCTGGAGCGAGACCGCCGCCGCCTGGAGGTCGTTGCGCTGGCCCGCCAGCCACTGGATCACGCGCCCGGCCGACCAGTCGGACGGCGGCGACGGCCGATCTGCCGCGGCGGGCGGCCCGGCGTCGAAGGCGCGGTAGACCGCTCCCGTGGGCGAGGGGACGCCGGGATTGACGAGCAGCGCCGGGAGCGACGGCAGCGCGGGCTCGAAGGTGAGCCGCTCTCCCCGCCCCTCGGCCCAGGCGGCGCGGGCGTACAGGCACATGGGTCCGTCGGCCCCGGCCTCCCCGGCGATCCCGGCGAGGGCGCAGTCGTCGAGATCGAGGCGGAGGGCGTCCCGGGCCAGCCGGAGCGCCGCCCCGGCGTCGGCCGAGCCGCGCCTAAGCCGGCCGCCTCGCCGAGCCGGCGCAAGACCCGCAGGATCAGATTGTCGGGCTCGCCGGCCAGCGCCGCGGCGAACGGTCCCCCGACTGTCAGAGACAGGCGATCGGCGGCAGCGACGGAGACCCGGTCGCCGACGTCGGCGAAGGCGACGAGGCTGGCGAGCGGGTGGTAGCCGTCCGCATCGACCGGGCCGACGTGCAGGAACAGGTTGACCTTCGCGGGCGCGATCGCCGTCCGGGCGGACATACGGTCAGGCGCCGGCCGCGGCCGGGGGCGCGGGGTCGGACAGGCCCTCGCTGAGCTTGCGTTCGACGGCGGCGCGCCGGTCGGCGTCAGGGTCGAGCGTCAGGACCCGGCTCCACTGCCATTCCGCCTCCCGTCGCCGGCCCACCCGCCAGTAGGCGTCGCCGAGGTGGTCGTTGATCTCGGCGTTGGCCGGCTCCTTCTCGACCGCCCCCTCCAGCGTCTCGACCGCGGCGTCGTAGAGCCCCTGACGGTACTGGGCCCAGCCGAGCGAGTCCTGGATGTTGCCATTGTCGGGGTCGGCGGCGTGGGCGCGGGCGATCATCTCGGCCCCCTGCTCCACCCGGCGGCCGCTGTCGACCCAGAGGTAGCCGAGATAGTTCAGCAGCGCCGGGTCGTCCGGCTGCGCCTGCAGCGCCGCCCACAACTGGGCCTCGGCCGCCTCGATCCGGCCGAGCAGATGGAGGGCGTTGCCCCTGAGGAAACGCGTGGCGGCGGGCTGGTCGGCCGTGTTCAGCATCGGCCGGTCGAGGATGTCCAGCGCCTCCGCGGCCTCCCCGTTCGCCAGCAACTGTCCCGCCAGCTCGAGCGCAATCAGAACCTGGCCCGGCGCGGCGGCGTCGGCCTGACGAAAGGCGGCGAGAGCGTCGTCCGGCCGGTCCTGCCGACGCAGGCTCAGGCCGAGATTGTACCGGGCGCCGGCGTAGACGATGGGATCGGCCTCGCTGACGCTGAGGAAGGCCGCCTGGGCCGGGGTCTCCTGACCGGCGCCGGCGAAGGCCAGCCCGAGGCGAAGGGCGGTCGTGTCCTGCGGCGCGAGCGCCTGGGCCAGTCGCAGATAGATGGCGGCGATCTCGTGCTGCTCATACTCGGTGGCCTCCAGCGCGGCGAAGACCAGGGCGTCGGCGGCGTTCGCGGTCACCGAGGGGGGCGCCGGCGGCCGTTCACGGCTCGCCATCCGTTCCAGCCCGCGCAAGGCCGCCGGATCGGGCGCAGGTCCCTCCAGCGAGGCGCGATAGCGGGCTTCGGCCTCGGCGCGACGACCGCGTCTCTCGAGGAACTGCCCATAGGCGACGCCGTACACCCGGCCGCCTTCCGGAAGCGCCATGAGCGCCTGATACTCGGCGTCGGCCTCGTCGTGCCGACGCCGCAGTTCGAGCAGGCGCGCCCGCTGCAGCCTGAGGACCAGACCGGCGGGATCGCCGGCGACGGCCGCGACGGGCTGGAGGGCGGCGTCCCAGTCGCCGGCGGCGGCGTTGACCGCCGGCAGGAGGTAGCGCGCAACGGACCCGTAGGGGGCCGTGAAGGGTCGATCCCGCAGCGCCGCCAGCGCCGCGGCGCCGTCGCCGCGGCGGAGCGATCCGACCACACCGAAGAGCCGGCCGGCGTCGGCGAACAAGGGCATGTCGTCGACCATCGGGGTCAGGCGCACGACGGTCTCGAGGTCGCCGGTGAACAGGGCGGCGCGGAAGGCTTCCTCGCCGAGGGCCGGCTGCTCCGGGGTCAGCGCCTGGCTGCGGGCGAGGAACTCCGCCGCGTCGGCGCGGGCGCCGCGGATGCCCGCCACCCGACCGGAGAGATAGAGGCCGTAGGCGGAGCGGCCGGCGGCGTCCAGCGGGACCGGCGCCCACTCGGCCGGGATCGGCGGCGCGGCGAGGGTCGCCTCCTCGACCTCCGGGTCGGTCGGGACCACGGCAGGCGGAAGGGCCTCGGAAGGATCCACCGTTTCCGCTGGCGGGATGACGACCGCCGGCGGCGACAGGGGCGGATCGACGATCACCGGCGCATCCTGGGCCAGGGCGACGGGAGCGAGCGCCAGGGCGGCGCAGCCGGTCAGGAGCAGGCGAAGGGCGGAAAGGCGCATGGCGGGAACCTTCCCGGATTATGCGGCGGCGGCAAGGCCCCTCGCCCGGAGCGCGTCACATATTCGGATAGTTGGGGCCGCCGCCGCCCTCCGGGGTCGTCCAGACGATGTTCTGCGACGGGTCCTTGATGTCGCAGGTTTTGCAGTGGACGCAGTTCTGGGCGTTGATAACGAAGCGCGGATCGGTCTTCGCCGCATCGTCGGCGTAGACCACCTCGTAGACGCCGGCCGGGCAGTAGAGGCGCGCCGGCTCGCCGTACTTCGGCAGGTTGACCCGGATCGGCACGGAGGGGTCGAGCAGTTTCAGGTGGGCCGGCTGGTCCTCGGCGTGGTTGGTGTTGGAGACGAACACCGACGACAGCTTGTCGAAGCTGAGCTTCCCGTCCGGCTTCGGATAGGCGATCGGGCGGTGCTTCGACGCGGGCTCCGTCGAGGCGGCGTCCGTCTTGCCGTGCTTCATCGTGCCGAACAGGGAGAAGCCGCCGAACAGGGTCTGGAACCACATGTCGAACAGGCCGAGCGCCCCGCCCAGCGTGGTGCCGAACTTCGACAGCAGCGGCTTGGCGTTCCGGACGCGCTTCAGTTCGCGATAGACCCAGCTATCCTCGTAGGCGGCCTGGTACTCGACCAGCTCGTCGCCGCCGCGACCGGCGGCCAGCGCGTCGAAGGCGGCGTCGGCGGCCAGCATGCCGGTCTTCATGGCGTTGTGGCTGCCCTTGATGCGCGGCACGTTCACGAAGCCGGCCGAGCAGCCGATCAGGGCCCCGCCGGGGAAGTACAGCCGCGGCACCGACTGGAACCCGCCCTCGGTGATGGCGCGGGCGCCGTAGGAGATGCGCGTGCCGCCCTCGAGGTGCTCGCTGATCGCCGGGTGGTGCTTGAAGCGCTGGAACTCGTCGAACGGCGACAGGTACGGATTGCGGTAGTTCAGGTGCACCACATAGCCGATGGCCACGTAGCGATCGCCGAAGTGGTACATGAAGCTGCCGCCGCCGGTGTTCTCGTCGAGCGGCCAGCCGGTGGTGTGCTGGGCCAGACCGGGCTGGTGCTTCTCGGCTGGGACCTGCCACAGCTCCTTGATGCCGATGCCGAACTTCTGGGGCTCGGCCTTGTCGCAGAGATTGTGGCGGGCCATCACGGTCTTGGCCAGCGAGCCGCGCCCCCCCTCGGCGATGAAGACGTACTTGCCGTGCAGCTCGATGCCGGGCTGGAACTCGCCGGTCGGCCTGCCTTCCCGGTCGATGCCGAACACCCCGGCGACGACGCCCTTCACCCGCCCCGACGGCTCGTCCCAGACCACGTGGCTCGCGGCCATGCCCGGATAGACCTCGACGCCCAGCGCCTCGGCCTGCTCGCCCAGCCAGCGGCAGAGGTTGCCCAGCGAGGTGATGTAGCAGCCGTCGTTGTGCATCATCGGCGGCAGGGCGAACATCGGCAGGTCGGCCTGGCCGTGCGGGCCGAGAACGAGGAAGCGATCCTTCGTGACCGGGGTCTCGAGCGGCGCTCCACGTTCCTTCCAGTCCGGGAACAGCTCGGTCAGCGCCTTCGGGTCGATCACGGCGCCCGAGAGGATGTGCCCGCCGATCTCGGCCGACTTCTCCAGCACGGCGACGGAGACCTCGCGGCCGTCCTTTTCGGCGCGCTGCTTCAGGCGGATGGCGGCGGCGAGACCGGCGGGGCCGCCGCCGACGATCACCACGTCGTACTCCATGACCTCGCGCTCGACGCCGGCCAGCGCCTCGAGCGGCGGCAGCTTGTCGATGACGGCTTCCTGCCACGCGTTCGCCGCGCCGCCCTCGATCGCTTGCTCGGCCATGCCCCTGAATTCCCTCGCGGTCGGTATCGTCGGATGTATGCGCCTTATCGGAAGGTGACGCGAGGGCGGTCAAGGACTATCCCTGTCGCGGAGCCATGTCCGTCCAGCCCCTCGACAGCGCCGCCACCGAGAGCCTGCTCGCCTTCTGGCGCGATGCAGGGGTCGACGCCTGCTTCGAGGATGCGCCGGTCGACCGCACCCATGTGACGCCCCCGCCGGCGGTGAAGGCGGTGGCGAAGGCCACCGCGTCGGTGGTCGCGCAAGCCCCCGGCGACGCTGTCGCCGAGGCCCGGCGGCTGGCCGCGGGCGCGGATTCGCTGGAGGCCCTGGGCGCGGCCATCGCCGCCTTCGAGGGATGTCCGCTGCGCGGCATGGGGGCCCGGCAGGCGGTGTTCAGCCGCGGCGATCCGCAGGCGCCGCTCATGGTCGTGGGCGAAGGCCCCGGCGCCGAGGAGGACGCGCGCGGCCAGCCGTTCGTCGGCAAGGCCGGCCAGCTGCTGGACCGGATGCTGCGCGAGGCGGGTCTCGAGGGACGGGTCTTCATCACCAACACCGTGTTCTGGCGGCCTCCCGGCAACCGCACGCCGACCGCGGCCGAGCAGGCGGTGTGCGCGCCCTTCCTCGAGCGGGCGTTCGCCCTGTTGAAGCCGAAGGCGGTTCTGCTGCTGGGGGCCGCGGCGTCGAAGTCGGTGCTGGGGACCGACGAGGGCATCATGAAGCTGCGAGGACAGTGGAAGGAGTGGCGGCTGGCGGAAGGGGGCGTCGCCGCCCCGGCCCTGCCGACGCTTCATCCGGCCTTCCTGTTGCGCACGCCCATGGCGAAGAAGGCGGTGTGGGCGGACCTGCTGTCGCTGGCGGTGCGGCTGGACGAAGGGGCCTGAGGCGTTCATCGGCCGGACTCAAATACGCCCTAAAAGGAGGTCAGAACTTGACACTGGCCGGGGCCGTGGCGCCTTTCTGGCCTGACGACCGAACGTAAGGCGCGCGGCCGGATCGAATCGAGACGATTCCGCCGCCGCTCCAAGGGGGGCCGCCAAGTGCGTGTTCAATTCCGCCACGCCCTGTTTGCGCCGACGCTGGCGATTGCGCTTGCCCTCGCCGGCGGCGCGCAGGCGACCGCAGGCGAGGAAACCGTCGCCTACGCCGATGGTTCCGAGAACCGGCCGGTCTCCGCCCTGAGCCCGGCCGATCGCCTCAGCTACACGACGGCCTTCGACGCGCTGCGCCGCGGCGATCTCGAGGCCGCGCGCGCCTCCGCGCGCCAGGCCCAGGACCGGATCCTGCTGGGCCAGGTCGAGTTCGAGCGCCTGTTCCACCCCGACTACACCGCCACCTACGAGGAGCTGGCGGCCTGGCTCGAGGAATACGCCGACCTGCCGTGCGCCGACCGGGCCTACAGCCTCGCGCTGCGGCGGCGGCCGGACGGGGCTCCCGAGCCGCGCCGTCCCGCACGCTTCTTCGGTCGCAGCTGGGCCGGGGTAGCCGCAGCGGGCGGGAACGTCGAGGGCGATCCGACCCGGGCGGCCCGCGTGGCGCTGAACCGCGACGACCTGGCCGGGGCGGTGGCCTTGGGCGAGCAGATCGGCGACTGGTGGACGGTGGGCCTGGCGCAGTATCGGCAGGGCGAGTTCGCGCGCGCTGCGTCGGCCTTCGAGCGGGTGCTGGAGGATCCCACCGAGGACGGCTGGGTGCGCGCCGGCGCCGCCTTCTGGGCGGCCCGCTCGGCCGGACGTTCGAGCCAGCACGATCGGGTAAGGCCGCTGCTGCGCCGCGCCGCGACCTGGCCGGCGAGTTTCTACGGCCAGATCGCCCTGGCCCAGCTGGGCGAAGAGCCCGAGATCGAGAACCTCGGCCCACGTCCCTATCAGGCCACCCTTCAGCGGGCCGCCTGGTCGCCAGCCGAACCCATCGGAGTCGAGACCGCGGAGTTGCACGCCTTCGTGCAGAGCAACCCGGATGCGCGCCGGACCGTCGCCTACTACGAGGTCGGCCGCCGGGAGGACGCCCGCGACGCGCTGCGCACCGGGTTCCGCTCGGCGATCGACAACCGCGCGCGGGAATTGTGGGCGGCGCTCGGGCGGGCGCTGGGGCCGCGGGTCACCGGATCCGACCAGGAAGCGCGGCGGATCGACGCCAACCGGTATCCCCAGCCTGTGATCGAGCCCGAAGGCGGTTTCACCGTCGAGCGCTCTCTGGTCTACGCCATCGCCCGCAAGGAGACGGACTTCAACGCCCGCGCGCGGTCGTCAGTGGGCGCCTACGGCCTGATGCAGGTCATGCCGACGACGGCGGCGGAGCTGTCCGGAGACAACGGCTTCGTCAGCGATCCCGAGCGGCTCTACGACCCGAACGTCAACGCCCGCCTGGGCCAGGCGTACATCCAGCGCGTGCTGGCCATGCCGGCGATCGACGGGGACCTGCTGCGCGCGGCCGCGTCCTACAACGCCGGCCCCGGCCCGATGGTGGCGGCGGTGCGCAAGCTGGGCCAGGACGCCGACCCTCTCCTGCTGATCGAGACCATCGACGTGCCGCAGGCGCGCGACTACGTCGAAAAGGTGGTGGCGGCCTACTGGATCTACCAGCGCATGAACGGGCGTCCCCTGAACACGCTCGCCGCGGTGGCGTCGGGAGCCACACGGGTTCCGTTGAGCCTCGATTATGTGGCCCCGCCCGCGCCGGCGCAGCCGGTCGAGGTCGCGGCGCTGCCGGCGACCGGGGGCTAGAGGCCCGCCAGCAGAAGCGCCGGCAGACAGCAGGCGACAACGATCATCAGGCCGTAGACCAGCAGGCTGGGACGGCGGGCCTGGGGCTGTGGGGCGGGCATCGACATGGCTGACCCTGAACGCTCCGGCGCGGGTGAGGCTCCAGAGATAGCGACGTTGTCTTAAGGCGGCGTTGGGCGGTGCGGTTAATGCAACGCTTCCGCCGTCCACTCGAGGAAATCGGGCTGGGCGAGGAGCGCGTCCCGATAGGCGGCGGCCGTCCCGTCGTCACCGTACTCCCCCAGGTCGATCTGGAAATGGCGGAAACGGGTCGCCACCGGAGTGAAGAAGGCGTCGGCGATCGACCATTCGCCGAAGAGATACGGACCACCGGCGCCAAAGCGGGCGCGCATCTCCTTCCACAGCGAGACCATGCGGCGGAGGTCGCGCTCCAGCCCCTCGCCAACGGGCGGGGGACAGCGGTCGGGGCCGACCATGGTGTGGTCCGGTCCCATGCCGCAGTGGGTGCGCAGGGCGGTGAAGCCTCCGTGCATCTCACAGGTCGCGGCGCGCGCCAGCCAGCGGGCATGAGGGTCGCTCGGCCACAGTCGGGCGTCCGGAAAGCGCTCGGCGCACCAGACGGAGATCGCCAGGGAGTCCCAGATGGTCTCCCCGTCGACCCGGAGCAGCGGCACAAACCCGGACGGCGAAACCCGGTCCAGCTCCGCGCGACCTTCCGGTCCGTAGATGTCGATCTCGCGCACGGTGAAATCAGCGCCGCAGCGCTTCAGCACCAGCCACGGGCGCAGCGACCAGGTGGAATACAGCCGCGGTCCGATGATCAGTTCCATGAGTCCCTCCGTTCGCCCGTCCTGAATACGCCGCGACCCGGCCGGGGACCATGCCGGCGAGCCCGAGTTCGGCGCGCCCCGCCACAAGCGACGCTTGACTCGCGGGGGCCCGGGACCGACACCCCGCGCCCATGATCACCCGCTATTCCCGCCCCGACGCCGTCGCCATCTGGTCGCAGGAGACCAAGTATCGGATCTGGTTCGAGATCGAGGCCCATGCGGCCACGAAGATGGCCGAGCTGGGCGTGATTCCGGTCGAGGCCGCCGAGGCCATCTGGGCCAAGGGCAAGGACGCGACCTTCGACGCCGACCGCATCGACGAGATCGAGCGCACCACGAAGCACGACGTCATCGCCTTCCTGACCCATGTCGCCGAGATCGTCGGCGACGAGGCGCGGTTCCTGCACCAGGGCATGACCAGCTCCGACGTGCTCGACACCTGCTTCGCGGTGCAGCTGGCGCGCTCAACGGACCTGCTGCTGGCCGGCGTGGACCGGGTGTTGGCGGCGCTGGAGACGCGGGCGAAGGAGCACAAGGACACCGTCTGCGTCGGCCGTTCGCACGGCATCCACGCCGAGCCTGTGACCTTCGGCCTGAAGCTGGCCGGCTATCACGCCGAGTTCCAGAGGGCGCGGCGCCGACTGGTCGCGGCGCGCGAGGAAATCGCCACCTGCGCTATTTCGGGGGCGGTGGGCACCTTCGCCAACGTCGATCCGGCGGTCGAGGCCTATGTGGCGGAGAAGATGGGCCTGCAGGTCGAGCCGGTGTCGACCCAGGTGATCCCGCGCGACCGCCATGCGGCGTGGTTCGCGGCGCTGGGGGTGGTGGCGTCGTCGATCGAGCGGCTGGCCACCGAGATCCGGCACCTGCAGCGCACCGAGGTGCTGGAGGCCGAGGAGTTCTTCGACAAAGGCCAGAAGGGCTCGTCGGCCATGCCGCACAAGCGCAATCCGATCCTGACCGAGAACCTGACCGGTCTGGCGCGGCTGGTGCGCTCGGCGGTGGTCCCGGCGATGGAGAACGTCGCCCTCTGGCACGAGCGTGACATCAGCCACTCCTCGGTGGAGCGCGGCATCGGCCCGGACGCCTCGATCCACCTCGACTTCGCCCTGCACCGGCTGGCCGGGGTGATCGAACGGCTGAACGTCTATCCCGAGAACATGCAGAAGAACCTCGACCGCCTCGGTGGCCTGGTGTTCTCGCAGCGGGTGATGCTGGCGCTGACCCAGGCGGGGATGTCGCGCGAGGACGCCTACGCGGCCGTACAGGAGAACGCCATGAGGGTGTGGCGCGGCGAGGGGCGGTTCCTCGACTTCCTGAAGGCGGACGAGCGGGTGACCCTGCCAGACGCGGACCTCGAGGCCCTGTTCGACCTCCGGTACCACACCAAGCACGTGGACACGGTGTTCGCGCGGGTGTTCGGGGACTGAATGTTCAAGGCTGCGTTCGCGCCGGTCGTCGACGCGGACACGCGGCTGCTGATCCTCGGCAGCCTGCCGGGCGACGCCTCCCTGAAGGCCGGCCAGTACTACGGCCATCCGCAGAATGGCTTCTGGCGCCTGCTGGGGCCGGTCGTCGGCCGGGATCTCGCCGGACTGCCCTACGACGAGCGGCTGGCCGTGCTGCGCGGCGCGGGCGTCGGGCTGTGGGACGTGATCGCCCGGGCCCGCCGGCCGGGGAGCCTCGACGGGGCGATCCGCGAGGCCGAGGCGGCCGACCTGCGCCGCCTGATCGCAGACCTGCCGCGCCTGCGGGCGGTGGCCTTCAACGGCGGCACGGCGGCGCGGATCGGACGCCGGTCGATGGCCGGCGCCGCAGGCCTGGCGCTGGTCGATCTTCCGTCGTCCAGTCCGGCCTACACCCTGCCGCTGTCGGCGAAGGCCCGCCTCTGGGCCGGCCTGGCCGACTGGCTGCGCGACGACGCGGCGTCCTGACGCAGGCGGCCATCCGGCGGCGGCGGGGGGGCGTAACCCTGACAGGCGCCGACCCCCGGCGTCGTCTCAGGAAGGAAAGCTCCATGAAGACCCCCCGTCACGGCGCCGTCGCCATCGCCGCGCTGACCTCGACCCTGCTGATCGCCGCCTGCAGCAACGCCGCCGAAACCCCGGTCCCGGCGGAAGACGCCCCTCCGGCCGAGACCGCCGCCGCCGCCGATCCCGCCGCGTCGGGGACGATCGTGGCCGTGGCCCAGGGCGCCGGCAGCTTCTCGACCCTGGTGGCCGCGGTGCAGGCCGCGGGCCTGGTCGACACCCTCAACGGCGCCGGACCGTTCACCGTCTTCGCCCCCACCGACGACGCCTTCGGCAAGGTGCCGGCCGCCACTCGCGACGCGCTGCTGGCTCCGGCCGGCAAGGCCGACCTGACCAAGATCCTGACCTATCACGTCGTGGCCGGCCGGGTGGATGCGGCGACCCTGACCCGGCAGATCCAGGAAGGCGGCGGCAGCGCCCGCCTGACCACGGTCGAGGGCGGCGTTCTGACCGCGCGCGCCGGCGCCGACGGCTCGGTCACCCTGACCGACGAGACCGGCGGCACGGCCACGGTCGTTCAGACTGACGTGGCGGCGACGAACGGCGTGATCCACGCCATCGACACGGTGGTGATGCCGAACTGATCCGCGAGTCATGGCGGTGAAATGCGAAAGGCCGCCCGGAAGGGCGGCCTTTCTGCCGTTCAGGCCCGGAGCGGCGCGGCCTATTCGCCGGCGCGGATCTGTTCGCGGGCGACCGAGGACAGCTCGTCCATCTTGCGGCGGATCTCTCCTTCCGAGACGGTCAGGCCGGCGCCCTCCAGGTCCTGGGCGATCTTGCGGTAGACATCTTCCTCGCCCGGCTGCTCGAAGTCGGCGCGAACGACGGCCGAGGCGTATTGCTCGGCGCTTTCCGCCGACAGGCCCATCTTCTGCGCGGCCCACAGGCCCAGCAGCTTGTTGCGCCGGGCGACCGCCTTGAATTCCTGTTCCTGATCGAGGGCGTACTTGGACTCGAAGCCCTTTTCCCGATCGTCGAAGGTGGTCATGGGGTCCGCAGGCTCCGAAGGACGGCCGGAATCGTGGCCGCATCGGGGTGCTCTATAGCCCCCCGTGCCCCGAACGCAATCGGAACCATGAGGGTTGCGGCGCTCTGTCCCCGGGCCCGCCCGGGCGGCCTGCGGTTTGTGTCCGCAACCGGGTTCCGCTAAGGGAGGCGCGACCGAATTCTCCCGCCCGCCGATTCAGGATCGCGCCGCCCGGACCCCGTTCCGGCCGCGCGTTTTTCGTTTCCGGCGCGGCCCCGCCCGGACCGGACACATGAACGTCAAGCGCAAGAAGCTCTACGAGGGCAAGGCCAAGATCCTGTACGAGGGACCCGAGCCCGGCACGCTGATCCAGTATTTCAAGGACGACGCCACCGCCTTCAACGCCCAGAAGCGGGCGACGCTGGAGGGCAAGGGCGTCATCAATAACCAGATCAGCGAATTCATCATGTCGCGCCTGAACGGCATCGGCGTGACCAACCACTTCATCAAGCGTCTGAACCTGCGCGAGCAGTTGATCCGCGAATGCGAGATCATCCCGCTGGAAGTGGTGTGCCGCAACATCGTGGCCGGCTCGATGAGCCAGCGGCTGGGCATCGACGAGGGCACGCCCCTGCCCCGCTCGATCATCGAATTCTACTACAAGAAGGACGAGCTCAACGACCCGATGGTCACCGAGGAGCACATCACGGCCTTCAACTGGGCGAGCACCCAGGAGCTGGACGACATCCTGGCCATGACGGTGCGGGTGAACGACTATCTGTCCGGCCTGTTCGCCGGCGTCGGCATCACCCTGGTCGACTTCAAGATCGAGTTCGGACGCATCTGGGAAAACGACTTCAGCCGCGTCATCCTCGCCGATGAGATCAGCCCGGACAGCTGCCGCCTGTGGGACACGGCCACCGGCGAGAAGCTGGACAAGGACCGCTTCCGCCGCGATCTGGGCAATGTCATCGAGAGCTACACCGAGGTGGCGCGCCGTCTCGGAATCATGAAGGGGATGCCGACCGTGATCCAGGGAGGACTGCACTGATGGCCAAGGTGAAGGTGCACGTGTTCCTGAAGCCCGGCGTGCTGGACGTGCAGGGCAAGGCCGTCGAGGGCGCCCTGAACGGCCTCGGCTGGACCGGCGTCAGGGACGTGCGGGTCGGCAAGCTGATCGAGTTCGAGTTCGACGGAGAGGACCCCGCCGGCGAGGCGAAGAAGATGTGCGACACCCTCCTCGCCAACACGGTGATCGAGAGCTACCGGATCGAGGTGGCGTGACTTGCGGCGGCTGGTCCGGCTGACCGTGATCCTGTTCGTCGCCGGCGCCTGCGTGGTGTTCGCCGCGGCGCTCGCCGGCGGGTTGATGGATGATCGGGCGTTCACGACGGAGGCGGTGGGCGCGGCGCACTGATCCGCGTCAGTCGCCGCAGAGATAGTCGCGCGTCAGCGGCGCCGCGGTCGGCCGTTTCGCCAGCTGGATCTGGAACACCATGTGGCCGAGGCGGCGGAAGGCGACCTCGCTGGACGCCAGGTAGAATTCCCACAGGCGGCAGAAGCGCTCGTCGTAGAGGGCCGCAGCCTCGGCGCGGCGGGCGAGGAAGCGTTCCCGCCACGCCCTCAGCGTGTCGGCGTAGTGGAGACGCAGGATCTCGACGTCCGTGACCCAGAGCCCGGAGCGTTCGATGGCCGGCAGGACCTCCGAGAGGGCGGGGATGTAGCCGCCCGGGAAGATGTATTTCCGGATCCACGGCTGGGTCCGGCTGGGGCCGTCCTTGCGGCCGATGGAATGGATCAGCGCGACGCCGTCGTCCTCGAGCAGGCGGGCCACCGTGTCGAAATAGGCCTGGTAGTTGGGCACGCCGACGTGTTCGAACATGCCGACCGAGACGATCCGGTCGAACCGCTCGTCCAGATCGCGATAATCCTGCAGCCGGAAGCCGGCCCTGTCGGCGAGGCCGCGGGCCGCGGCGCGTTCGTTGGCGAGGCGGTGCTGTTCGGTCGACAGGGTGACGCCCGTCACCCGGGCCCCGGCTTCGGCGAGCGTGAGGCCGAGCCCGCCCCAGCCGCAGCCGATATCGAGGACGCGGTCGCCGGGCCGCAGCAGCAGCTTGCGGGCGATCCTGCGCTTCTTGGCCGCCTGGGCCTCGTCCAGCGACTGGCCCGGGTGTTCGAAGAAGGCGCAGGAGTACTGGAGGTCCTCGTCGAGGAAGAGCCGGTAGAGGTCGACGGTCAGATCATAGTGGTGATGCACATTGCGCCGGGCGCGCAGCCGGTCGTTGGACTGCTCCAGCAGCCGCCGGAGACGCCAGCCGGCGCCCGGCCCGCGGCGGGGACGGCCCACGAGCTCCGACGCGGTCAGGTCGAGGAAGGCGTAGATGTCGCCTCCCTCCACCGCGAGGCCGCCGTCGACCCAGGCCTCGCCCAGCGCCAGCTCGGGGTTCGCGGCGATGCGCGCGACTGTCCGCAGGTCGCGCAGCGCGAGGGTGAGTTCGGGCTCGCCCGGCGCGGCGCTGACGATCTCACGGCCGCCCGGAAGCCGCACCCGGATGGGCCGGGTTCTGTACACACGGCTGATCAAGCGCTCGAGCACCGGTTCCGCCTCCGTGGCAGTGGCCGTGACCGTCACTGTACCCTGGCCGTCGCCGTAGCCATCGGGACTTTAGAAGAACAGCCGACCCGGGGCTAGGCTTGCCCGCCTTTTGCGCGTTCACTGGAGCGGCAGTCGCAGGAGATCCGACATGACCTTCACCCTCACCTCCAACGACATCGTCGACGGCGGCGTGTTGCCGGACGCCCAGGTCAAGGCGAAGGGAAACACCTCCCCGCACCTGAAGTGGTCGGGCGCGCCGGAGGGGACGAGGAGCTTCGCCGTCACCTGCTATGATCCGGACGCGCCGACGGGTTCCGGCTTCTGGCACTGGACGGTGGCCAACATTCCGGCCGGGGTGACCGAGCTGCCGACGGGCGGGCCGGTTCCCGCGGGGGCTGTCGAGGGTCGCACCGACTATGGCGAGCCGGGCTTCGGCGGGGCCGCTCCGCCGCCGGGCCACGGGCCGCACCGGTACGTCTTCACGGTGTTCGCGGTGGACGTGGAGAAGCTGGACGTGACCCCGGACAACTCGGGCGCTGTGTTCGGCTTCAACCTGCATTTCCACACGCTGGCGAAGGCGTCGATCACGGCGACCTACGAGAACCGCGGGCAAGGGTGAGCCTCTTTCGAATCTGTGCGAACAACGTTGCGCGCCCGGCTGACGGCGGCGCCCTGACATCGCCGCCGAACGCTGCTAAAGGGCCGCGCCATGAGCGCCGCCGTCATCGTCTTCCCCGGGTCCAACTGCGACCGCGACTGCAAGGTCGCCATCGAACGCTCGACCGGCGAGCCAGTCCGGATGGTCTGGCACCAGGAGACCGAACTGCCCAAGGGGCTGGACCTGATCGTCCTGCCCGGCGGCTTCTCGTACGGCGACTACCTGCGCTGCGGGGCCATGGCGGCCCTGTCGCCGGTGATGCAGGCGGTGAAGAAGGCCGCCGACGACGGCGTGGCCGTGGTCGGCATCTGCAACGGCTTCCAGATCCTGTGCGAGGCGGGGATGCTGCCGGGCGCCCTGCTGCGCAACGCCGGGCTGAAATACGTCTGCAAGCCCGTCACTCTCGAGGTGGCCAACGGCCAGACCCGCTTCACCTCCGGTTATCAGGGCCAGCGCGAGGTCGTGATGACCCAGGGCAATGGAGACGGGAACTACTTCTGCGACGCCGAGACCCTGAAGCGGCTCGAGGGCGAGGGTCAGGTGGTGTTCCGCTACGTCGACAATCCCAACGGCTCGATCGCCGACATCGCCGGCATCCAGAACGCCCGCGGCAATGTTCTGGGCATGATGCCCCACCCGGACCGGGCTTTCGAGGCGGAGCTGGGCTCGGCCGACGGCGCGGTGCTGTTCCAGAGCGTCTTCGCCGCCGCCTGACGGCTGCCTCGCCCCTACACTCCCCAGGCCGTCCCGCCGGCGCCGTAGGCGTCGATGGCCTCGAACATGGCGGAGACCAGCTCGCGCTCCTCGCCGGTGAGCTCGGGCTTCCAGGCGTCGAAGATCAGAATGGTGCGATCCGCCGCGCTGTCGTTGCGCGCCTCGTGCTCCACCGTGTCGTCGAAGGCCCAGGCCACGCCCTCCTTCCACTCGCGAATCTCGTTGCCGACGCGGAAGCGGTTCCCCGGCGGCACGATCAGCGGCAGATGGCAGATCAGGCGCGTATTGATCAGTCCGTGGTGCGGCGGGATGCGCGCGCCGGGCCTGAGCCGGGAGAAGAGGATCGACGGGGTGCGCCCCGGAACCCGGCACAGCGGAACCTCGGCGAGCGCCGCCAGCGTCCGCGGGCAGCGGCGGGCGACTTCCGTCTGCTCCACCCCGTCTTTCCAGAGGTAGAGGGCGCTCCAGTCGGGGTTCTCGACCATGCCGGCGGTGTCGGAGTTGGGTCGATCGGCCCGGCGCTCGACATAGGGCCGGAACAGCCCGGGCTCGGCCAGCAGCGCCTCGAGCTCCGCCCGGATGTCGGCGGCGGCGGCCTCCACGGCGTCGAGCCAGGGCAGGGTTTCACGCGGCTGGAACTGGATCTGGGGCAGGCCCGGGAAGAGGTAGAAGAGCGGCTGCGACAGGTAGAGCCGCTTGCGCCCCGCCATGAGGTCGAGCGACTGGCTGAACCGCGCGCTCGACAGGGCCGGATCGAAGCCGGCGGCGGCGAGGCTGTCGGTCAGGTGGGATTCGAAGCGCCGCGCCTGCTCCTTCGCGGCGTCCTGGGCGCGGCGCAGGTCGGCGACGAGGTCGGCCGGCAGGGTCCGCCCGTCTCCGGCATATCTGAGCGCACAGCTGTAGAAGCCGGCTCCGGCCCGCGCATCGCCGAGGGCGGTGAGCGCATCCCCCTTTGCGATCAGGGCCCCGAGGTCGCGAGGATCGGCGGCGAGGCGGCGGTCGGCGTCGGCGAGCCGCCGCCGGTGGGCGTCATCGTTCTGACGTTCGACGGCCTCCATGCGGAGATCGGAGGTCGTCGAGCGGCGCTCGTCAAGCCCTTACCGATCTTCGCGGGCGGGAGAGATCGCCTGTTCGTCGTCCCGGGCGCCCTGGACGCCGACCGACCGGTCCAGCGCTTCGGCCGCGGAGGAGTCGTCTTCCTCGCTACCCACCTCGACGTCGGGCGTGCGCACCCCGCCCGGATCACGCTGGGCCTGAAGCTCGCGTTCACCCATGCCGAGCCCCTGTTCTCGGGCCCGGTCGGCGCGCACAGTGCCGGTTTCGAAATGCGGGTCCTCGGCGGGCGTTGGGCGGTCGTGTTCGGCCATCTCGTTCTCCTCTGCGTCGGAAGACTGAACCAGCGGGGCCGGACCGCGGTTCCGGCGTGAACCGATCCCCACCGCCGGGCGTAGAGGACAGGCCCCTTCGCCGGAGTCCGCCATGCCCTCCATCATCCGCCCCTCCTCCGCGCAGACGACGCGCCGGCTGCTCGTGCTGGCCGCCGCGATCTTCGCCGTGGTGATCGCCTATGCGCAGATGGCGATCGGCTGGGGCCAGACCCCGGCGGAGTTCTCCGCCGACAGCGACGCCACCCTGCGGGTGGCCGGCTACGCCTTCTCGATCTGGGGGATCATCTACCTCGGCCTGCTGATCTACGCGGTGCGGCAGGCCCTGCCGCAGACCGGTGAAAGCCGGCTTATTCACCGGTTCGGCTGGCCTTCGCTGCTGGCCTTCCTCGGCATCGGCTGGTGGATCGTGGCCTCGGCCTTCGACTGGGAATGGGGCACGGTGGTGCTGATTTTCGGCTCGCTGCTGGCCCTGCTGGTCCCGATGCTGATGGAGGCGGGAACCATCCGGACCCTGGACCGGAGCGATCGGGATCGCCTGATGGTGATCTGGCCGCTGGCCCTGCTGGCCGGCTGGCTGACGGTCGCCTCGCCCGTGAACCTGCTGACGGTGCTGACGGGGAACGGGACCCTCCCGGAGAGCCCCTCCCCCGAGGTCTGGGCGCTGATCGCCGTGGTGATCGTCGCGGGGGTCGCCCTGCTGGTGACCGCCCGCCTCCGCACCATGGCCTATCCGCTGCCGGTGGCGTGGGGCCTGCTGGGCGTGTTCGTGGCCGAGCTGGAGCGCGGGCGCGAACTCGTCGCCTACGGCGCGCTGAGCGCGGCGGTCGCGGTGCTGGTCGGCGCGGTGATCCTGACCTTCCGCCTGCGCCGCGGCGTCGAGCGGCCGACCTAGCCGCCGCCGCGCGAGTCCGGTTCGTCTCCGCCGGGCTCCTCGCCGGCGCCCACGTCGAAGGCGCCGGCTTCGTCATAGCCGACGCTGCCGACGCCGGCGGCGGAGCCGGTCAGCCGCTGACGGCGGCTGTGCATGGCCACCCCGGGGGCGGCCTCGTCCATGGCGCGGGTCACCGCCGGATCGTTGGAACGGTCCATCTGCTGATGGTCGGCCGGCGTGGGCGAGGTCTCCGCCGGAGTCGGATCGGGGGTGCGGGACATCAGGCGTCCTCCCCGTCCGGGTCGTCGGCCGCCTGCTTCGCCGCGCGCTCGGCCGCGGCGCTGGCGCCGACGTCGTCGGCGGCGATCTCCGGGGCGTCCGGATCCTCGGGCGTGGCGGCGGGATCGATGGGCTGGTCGGTCATGGAGGGCCTCCTTGGCGTCAGCCAATCAATGAAAGGCCGCCGTCGATGTTCCTCTTGCGGCTGACACGACTCCGTTCTGCCGCTATGAGGCGCGGCCATGAGCGCTCCCCAGAAGTCCATGGCCGATCTGGCCGCCGAGTACGGTCTCGCCCCCAATGAGTACCAGGTGATCCTCGACCGGCTCGGCCGCGAGCCCAACCAGGTCGAACTGGGCGTCTTCTCGGTGATGTGGTCGGAGCACTGCTCCTACAAGTCGTCGAAGATCCACCTCGGCAAGTTCCCGACCAAGGGCGCGCGGGTGATCTGCGGGCCGGGCGAGAACGCCGGGGTCGTGGACATCGACGACGGCGACGCCTGCATCTTCAAGATGGAGAGCCACAACCACCCGTCCTACATCGAGCCCTACCAGGGCGCGGCGACGGGCGTGGGCGGGATCATGCGCGACGTCTTCACCATGGGCGCGCGGCCGGTGGCGCTGCTGAACGCCCTGCGATTCGGCGATCCGTCGCACGAGAAGACGAAGCGGCTGGTCTCCGGCGTGGTGTCCGGCATCGGCGGCTACGGCAACTGCGTCGGCGTCCCCACGGTCGGCGGCGAGACCAACTTCCACCGGGGCTACAACGGCAACATCCTGGTCAACGCCATGTGCGTCGGCCTGGCGAAGGCGGACTCGATCTTCTACTCGGCCGCCCCGGCGCCGGGCCTGTCGGTGGTCTATTTCGGGTCGAAGACCGGGCGCGACGGCATCCACGGCGCGACCATGGCCTCGGCCGAGTTCGACGAGGACTCCGACGAGAAGCGCCCGACCGTGCAGGTCGGCGACCCGTTCGCGGAGAAGCTGCTGATCGAGGCGACGCTCGAGCTGATGGCCTCGGGGGCCGTGGCGGCGATCCAGGACATGGGCGCGGCGGGCCTGACCTCCTCGTCGGTCGAGATGGCCGGCAAGGGCGGGGTCGGCATCGAGCTGAACATGGACGCCGTGCCCCAGCGCGAAGAAGGCATGACCGCCTACGAGATGATGCTCTCGGAAAGCCAGGAGCGAATGCTGGCGGTGCTGAAGCCGGGCCGCGAGGAAGACGGCTACCGCATCTTCAGGAAGTGGGGCCTGGACGCGGCGGTGATCGGCCAGACCACCGACACCGGGCGGCTGGTGCTGAAGCATCACGGCGAGACGGTCTGCGACGTGCCGCTGGCCCCGCTGTTCGACGACGCGCCGATGTACGACCGCCCCTGGGTGCAGCCGGAGCTGCAGCCGCGGCTCGACGCCAAGACCATCCCGGCTCCGGACAGCTGGGTCGACGCCGTGATCAAGGTCGTGTGCTGTCCGGACATGGCGTCCAAGCGCTGGATCTGGGAGCAGTACGACCGTCACGTCATGGCCGACACCCTGCACGACTCGGCCACCGGCGCGGACGCCGGGGTGGTGCGGGTGCACGGCACCGACAAGGGCCTCGCGGTCACCTCGGACGTCACGCCGCGCTATGTCCAGGCGGACCCCTACGAGGGCGGCAAGCAGGCGGTGGCCGAGGCGTGGCGCAACCTGACGGCCGTCGGGGCGCGGCCGATCGCCATCACCGACAACCTCAACTTCGGCAATCCGCAGCGGCCCGAGATCATGGGCCAGATCGTCCGCGCCATCGACGGCATGGCCGAGGCCTGCCGGGCGCTGGAGTTCCCCGTCGTGAGCGGCAACGTCAGCCTCTACAATGAGACCAACGGCGTCGCCATTCCGCCGACCCCGACGGTCGGAGCGGTGGGCCTGCTGCCCAACTACGACGTGGTGGCCGGCTTCGGCGGCATGGCCGAGGGCGACGTGCTGGTGCTGATCGGCGACACCGTCGGCGAACTGGGCTCCTCGATCTACCTGCGTGAGGTGCTGGGCCGGGAGGAGGGCGCGCCGCCGCCGGTGGACCTGGCGCTGGAGAAGAAGACCGGCGACTTCGTGCGCGGCCTGATCGAGGCCGGCGATCTGACCTGCGTCCACGACCTGTCCGACGGCGGCCTGATCGGGGCGGCGGCGGACATGGCCCTGGCCTCGGACTGCGGGGTGGAGCTGGACGCCAGCAGCCCGACCCACGCGCACATCCTGCTGTTCGGCGAGGACCAGGCGCGCTACCTGGCCGCCGTCACCGACGCGACGGACCTGATCGCGAAGGCGCAGGCGGCGGGGCTGCACGCCTCGGTGGTCGGGCGGGCGAAGGGGCGCGACTTCGCCTCGACCGGCCCGAACGGTGACCTGTTCCGCCTGCCGCTCGATCATCTGCGCGAGATGCACGAAGGCTGGATGCCGAACTGGATCGAGGGCCGCGCTTGAGGCGCGCTCTCGCCCTGGCCCTCTTCGGCCTCGCGGCCTGCGAGGGCGGCGGCGATCCGGTCGAGAGCGCCCTGCGCGAGGCCGCGGCCGCCAACCACGCCGCCGTGACGAAGGCGACGCCCGTCGACGCGGCTCCGGCCTCCGATCCGGACGCCGCCGTGGTGACGCGGCTGCTGGCGGCGGAGACGCAGGCGCTCGCCGCCGCGGAGGCGGCGCTGGCCCGCGCGAACGACCACGAGGTCCGGCGGCTGGCCGAGGCCTCGCGCGAAGCTCATCGCGCCCGGATCGCCGACCTCGAGGCGTGGCGTCCAACGGAGTGACGACCGTCACATTTCCGGGCTAGGTCGGACCTCCACAAGCGAGGAGACACCGATGCGCCTGCCCGATTCCGTATCCCGTCGCGGCCTGATGCTGGCGCTCGGCGCCGGCGGCGTGGCGCTGGGCTCGGGCCGTCAGGCGCTCGCCGACCCGGTCTTCGCCGAGTATCCGTTCCAGCTGGGCGTCGCGTCGGGCGATCCGACGCCGGACGGCTTCGTGATCTGGACCCGCCTCGCCCCGCGGCCGCTGGAGCCCGGCCATGGCATGCCGTCGGCCCCCGTGCCGGTGCGGTGGGAGGTGGGAACCGACCGCGGCCTGTCGAACGTGGTGCGAAGCGGCGAGGCGATCGCCCGGCCCGAACTGGGCCACGCCGTCCACGTGGAGCTCGAGGGCCTGGAGCCCGGGCGGGACTATTTCTACCGTTTCACGGCCGGAGCCGAGCGAACCGCGACGGGGCGGGCGAAGACCGCCCCTGCGGCTGGCGCGGCCGTCGCGCGCTCCCGCTTCGGCGTGGTCGGCTGCCAGGCGTACGAGCAGGGCTTCTACACCGCGCACCGGCGGATCGCGGGCGAGGATCTCGACTTCGTCTACTGCTACGGGGATTACATCTACGAGGGCCGCGGCAGCCGGACCTATACCGGCTCGGGCGGGACCGTGGAGAACCCGCGCCAGCACATCGGCGGCGAAACCTACAGCCTCGACGACTACCGGCGTCGGTACGCCCAGTACAAGATGGATGCGGATCTGCAGGCCAGCCATGCGGCGGCGGCCTGGTTCGTGACCTGGGACGATCACGAGGTCGCCAACAACTGGGTCTCGGCGATCGACGACGGCGTGCCGCCGGAGGTGTTCCTGCTGCGCCGGCAAGCGGCGGCCCAGGCCTTCTACGAGCACATGCCGCTGCGCCGCTCGGCCTTCCCGCGCGGAGCGGAGATGCAGCTGTACCGGCACGCGGCGTGGGGCGACCTGCTGGATCTCAACTTCCTCGACACCCGCTCGCACCGCTCGGACCAGCCATGCGACGACAGCTGGGCCGCGAACTGCGCGGGCGTGACCGACCCCGCCGCCCAGGTGCTGGGCGAGGCGCAGGAGCAGTGGCTGTACCGCAATCTCGAGCGCAGCCGGGCGCACTGGAAGGTGCTGGCCCAGCAGATCATGATCATGGACCTCGACCGGCGCGAGGGGCCGGAGGTCGGATACAACCTCGACAGCTGGGCGGGCTATCGCATCCCGCGGCAGCGCCTGCTCGACCGCCTTCACCAGCGGCGCGTCGACAATGTCGTCGTGCTGACGGGTGACGAGCACCAGAACTATGCGGGCGAGCTGCACCGCGACAGCCGGACGCCGGAAGGGCGGCCCGTGGCGGCGGAGTTCGTGACCACCTCGATCAGCTCGTCCGGCGACGGCGTGGACCAGCAGCCGCGCGGTCGGCAGTGGATGGCCGACAACCCGTTCCTGAAGTTCAACAACGCCCAGCGCGGCTATGTCGTCTGCGACGTGACGCCGGAAGCCTGGCGCACCGAGTTCAAGGTGCTGGACAAGGTGTCGGAGCGGAACGGGACGCTGTCGACGCGGGCTGTCTACGCGGTCGAGAGCGGCGACGGGCGGGTGGTTCCGGCCTAGGACCCGGACGACCTCAGTTCGCGACGAGATACTCCGACGGCTCCACGAGGACGAAGCCGGGCATGGTCTGGACCATCTGGCGGAGCCAGTAGTTGTGGCCCGAACCGTAGACGACCACGATCCGGTCGCCCGGCCGCGCGACCTGCAGGAGGCGGGCGAAGATCTGGGCGTTGCGCGCGTACCAGCGGGCGTTGAGCACGGCGCCGGGCTGGTCGTCGCCGGCGCCGAAGGTCATCAGCCGGGCGTAGAAGCCCTGGTCCCACCGGATCCGCTCGGGCGCGTTGATGCCGGCCAGCAGCTGGCTCGCGGTTTCGGTGGCCTGCCGCCGCTCGAGGTCGGTCAGCATGGCGGCGATCTCGCCGTGCATGGCGCCAAGGCGTTCGCCGCCGCCGTGGGTTTCCGCCCAACGCTGCACGTCCTCGAAGGGGAAGTAGGACGGCTGGCCCTCGCGGTCCTGCTCGTCGATGGCGTAGACCCGTTCGAGGCCGAGCCGATGCGCCAGCCGGTAGCCGACCTGCACCCGCTCGTCGGGATTGGTCAGCAGGTCGGCGGGGGTGAAGGCCGGATAGCGCGGGTCCAGCAGGGTCGACTGGTCGGGGGCGATCCGTTCGACGGCCACGGCGGTGGGCCTGAAGCGGGCCAGGGCCTCGGCGACGGCCTCCAGCTCCGCCTGCTTCTCCGGCGTGGTGACCGGGTCGATGCGGGCGTTGTGCAGGTCCTGCCCCGGATTGGACATGTGATAGGTCCCGAGAACCATGACCTGCACCGGCTCCGGGCCCCGCTCCGGCGCGGCCGCCTGGGCCAGGGCCGCGGTCGGCAGGAGGAGGGCCGCAAGCGCGGCGAGGGCCTTCAGCATCGGGAGCACTCCGTGGCGTTTCGCGGTGAGAGGTCGCGAGCGGAGCCGTTGGATGCAGTTCAGACGGCGGGAATTGTCTGGGTCAGCCGCCCGCCGACGCGGATCGGCTCGACGCGGGTGGCCAGTCCCGTCCTGTCGTCCGTCTCGACATAGACGCCGCAGACGGTCGCGGGACCGGAGGCGGGGGTGTAGCGGCCGCCCGAGATGCGGGTGGTGAAGCGCCGCAGCGGCTCCTCCTTGTCGTTGCCGATGACCGAGTCGTAGTCGCAACAGCCGCCGGCGTCGGTCTGGTAGGCGGTGCCGCCGGGCAGGATCTGGCAGTCCGCGGTGGGCACATGGGTGTGGGTGCCGACCACCAGCGAGGCGCGGCCGTCGCAGAAGTGGCCCATGGCCATCTTCTCGGAGGTGGCCTCGCAGTGCATGTCGACGATGACGGCGTCGGCGGCCATGCCCAGCGGGCAGGCGGCGAGCTCCTTCTCGACCGCGCTGAAGGGGTCGTCCATCGGGTCCATATGGACACGGCCCAGCACGTTCATGACCAGCACCTGCTTGCCCGAGTGGGTTTCGAACAGGTTCGCGCCGGCGCCGGGGGCGTCCATCAGGCGCGGGTAGTTGAGCGGCCGGATCAGGCGCGGCTCGCGCACGATGTAGGTCAGGGCCTCGCGCTGGTCCCAGCTGTGGTTGCCCAGGGTCAGGCAGTCGGCCCCGGCCATGAACAGGTCGTTGGCGGTGTTCTCGGTGATGCCGAAGCCGCCGGCGGCGTTCTCGGCGTTGACCACCACGAAGTCGAGCTTCAGGTCCCGCTTGAGCGCGGGCAGATGGTCGCTGAGGCCGTCGCGGCCGGACTTGCCGACCACATCGCCGAAGAACGCGAGACGCATGGGAGATCAGACCTTTCGGGCGGCGGTATAGCCGGTCTCGGTCAGAACGCCATGCAGGCGGATGTCGTGCCCTTGCAGCGGCAGGTGGTCGACCTGCTGGCCCGCGTAGGCGAGGCCGATGCGCAGGGCCTCCGGGAGGGCGGCGAAGGTTCGGTCGTAGTAGCCGCCGCCCTGCCCCAGCCGCCCCCCGGCGGCGTCGAAGGCCAGCAGCGGGGTGAGGATCACATCGGGCGTCACCACCTCCGCCAGCGGCAGGGGCGCGGGGACGCCGGCGGCGTCGAGCTCCAGCGGATCGCCGAAGCGCCAGCGGCGAAAGATCATCGGCGCGTCCAGCTCGATGACCACCGGCAGGCAGAGCTCGCGCCCGTCCCGCTCCAGAGCCAGGGAAACCGCGTCGGCGTCCAGTTCGGAGCCGATGGCGCGATAGACGGCGACGATCCGACCCGCCGGCAGGTCGCCGACGTGGGCGGCGGCGCGCGCGGCGGCGTCCGGCGACTGTCCGGCGAGTCCCTTGCGGTGGGCGCGCATGGCGGCCCGGAGGGCGCGCTTGTCGATCATGGGGAGAGAGGTAGCGCATGGGAGGGGCTGACGTCGCCCCCTCCACCATGCTTCGCATGGTCCCCCTCCCC
>Ga0154912_114_pt5 | contig 37833 bp, 44 predicted proteins | sample RifCSPhighO2_01_FD_105881 | JGI IMG/M metagenome (GOLD analysis project Ga0154912, IMG submission 105881) | Caulobacterales bacterium RIFCSPHIGHO2_01_FULL_70_19 | reverse complement strand
GTCGCCCTCGAACATCCGCTCGACGTGGATGTAGAGGTCCGTCCAGACCGTCTGCGGGCAGGCGTAGCCGCACCACAGCCGGCCGAACAGCGCCGTCGTCAGGAACAGCGCCAGCGCCGACATCACCAGCAGGCCGGTGATGAAGTACACCTCCTGCGGCCACAGCTGGATCCAGAAGAAGTAGAACCGGCCGCCATCGAAATCGACCAGCACCGCCTGGTCCGGCAGGGCGCCAGGGCGCTCCCAGCGGATCCACGGGGTGACGTAGTAGATCGCCAGCATGACGATCAGCAGCGCCCACTTCAGCCAGCGCCACGGGCCGTGGACCAGCTTGGGGTAGATCGGGACCCGGGCCTTGTAGAGCCCGGTCCCCTTTCCCTTCGCGCGCTGGCGTTCCGCGGCCGACACCGGGCCGCTGGAAGCGGCCGGCGTCTGGCGGGTCCGGTCGATGATCAGGGTCATGGCGCGGCCGCCGCAGCCCCCGCGTCTTCGCCCCCTCCGGCGTTGGCGTGGATGTAGACGGCCAGGGCCTTGATCACGCCCGGCGAGAAGCGGTTCTCCCAGGTCGGCATCACGCCGTTGCGCCCGTTGTGGATCTGCCCGGAGATCGAGGCGCGGTCGGAACCATACAGCCATTCCCGGTCGGTCAGGTTGGGCGCGCCCTGCATCTGGTCGCCCGTCCCGGTCGCCCCGTGACAGGCGGCGCAGTTGTCGGCGTACAACTGGGCCGCACGGCCCACCGCCGCTGCGTCGGCCTGCCGGCCGGACAACGACACGACGTATTCGGTCAGGTCGGAGACCTGGCGCCCGTTCAGCATCCGGTCGCGGCCGAAGGCCGGCATCATCGAGGTGCGCGTCTCGGCGTGGCCGGCGCGGACGCCGACCCGGATCGTGCGCTCGATATCCTCGAGCGTCCCGCCCCACAGCCAGACGTCGTCGCGCAGGTTCGGATAGCCCCTGGCCCCGGCTCCGCCGACGCCATGGCAGCTGGCGCAGTTGTCGCCGAACACCGACTGGCCGACGGCCAGGGCGTGGGCCTGCAGGTCCGGATCGCGCTCGATCTGCTCGAGCGAGGCGCTCATCAACTGCGCCTCGCGTGCGCCGCGGAGCGCCTGCAGGTCCTTGAGATCGGCGGCGACGTTGGCGCGGTCCGAATGTCCGAGGACGCCCCGGGTGTAGCCCGTGATCCCCGGCCAGGCCGGCATCAGGACCCAGTAGACGATGGAGAAGGCGATCGTGGCGTAGAATACCCACAGCCACCAGCGCGGCAGGGGGTTGTCCAGCTCACGGATGCCGTCCCACTCGTGACCGGTGGTTTCGACCCCGGAATGTTCGTCGCGGTGCGGCTCAGACATCTTCAGCCTCGTCATTTTCGAGGGGCAGTCGGGAAAGGTTGCGGTAGGCCTCGCGGCGCCCGGGAAGCAGGGCCCAGACCACGCCGGCGACGAAGATCGCGGCGAAGTAGAGGGTCCCGCCCTGCTGGGCGAAGCTGGCCACGGTTTCGTAGTCGAGGCCGCTCATCGCAGGTTCTCCGGGTCTTCCGCCTCGTAGGTGCGGAAGTCGACCATGGTGCCGAGCACCTGCAGGTAGGCGATCAGCGCATCCATCTTGGTCAGGCGGGTCGGGTCGCCGTCGAAGTCGCCCTGCACCACGTTCGGGCCGTAGCGCTGGCGCAGCTCCGAGGTCTCGCTGGCGAACGGATCCACCTGCGCCCTCAGGTCGGCGTCGGCGTTCTCGATCTGCTCGGCGGTGTAGGGGACGCCGACCGCCAGCAGGGCCCGCAGACGCTCACGCGTGGCGTGGGTGTCCAGATCCTGCTCCGCCAGGAAGCGGTAGGGCGGCATGTTCGATTCCGGCACCACCGCGCGGGGGTTCTTCAGGTGCTCGACGTGCCAGTCGTTCGAGTACTTGCCGCCCACGCGCGCCAGGTCGGGCCCGGTGCGCTTCGACCCCCACTGGAACGGGTGGTCGTACATGCTTTCGGCCGCGAGGCTGTAGTGGCCGTAGCGCTCCACCTCGTCCCGCAGCGGCCGGACCATCTGCGAGTGGCAGCTGTAGCAGCCCTCGGAGACGTAGATGTCGCGGCCGGCCTGCTCCAGCGGGGTGTAGGGACGCACACCCTCCACCTCCTCGATGGTGCTCTCCACCCAGAACAGGGGGGCGATCTCGATCAGGCCCCCGATCGACACCGTGATCACGATGCCGATGACCAGCCACAGCGAATGGCGTTCGAATTTCTCGTGTCGCTTCCACATGAGCGTTATTCCGCGGGCAGGGGTTGGGGTTCGATCGTCGAGGCGGGCACGGCGTCGGCCCTGCCCGCGGGCAGGCGGGCCGTCTTCCAGAGGTTCCAGGCCATGATCGTCGTGCCGGCGAGGAACATCGCGCCGCCGAGAACCCGGATGACGTTCTGGATGTGCTTGGCCGAGACCGTCTCGATGAAGCTGTTGGCCAGGAAGCCGTCCGGCGTGTACTCGCGCCACATCAGGCCTTCCATGATCCCCGAGACCCACATCGAGGTGATGTAGAGGACGATGCCGGTGGTCGAGATCCAGAAGTGCCACTCCACCAGGGCGTTGGAGTAGAGCCGGTCCTTCTTCCACAGCCACGGCACGAGGCAGTACAGGGCGCCGAAGCTGATGAAGCCGACCCAGCCCAGCGCGCCGGAGTGCACGTGCCCGACGGTCCAGTCGGTGTAGTGCGACAGGGCGTTGACGGTCCGGATGGACATCAGCGGTCCCTCGAAGGTCGACATGCCGTAGAAGGCGATGGCGACGACCATCATGCGGACCACCGGATCGGTGCGCAGCTTGTCCCACGCCCCCGACAGGGTCATCAGGCCGTTGATCATGCCGCCCCAGGACGGCATCCACAGCATCACCGAGAAGGTCATGCCCAGCGTCTGCGCCCACTGCGGCAGCGCCGTGTAGTGCAGGTGGTGCGGACCGGCCCAGATGTAGATGAAGATCAGCGACCAGAAGTGGACGATCGACAGGCGGTACGAATAGACCGGCCGCTCCACCCGCTTGGGCACGAAGTAGTACATCATGCCGAGGAAGCCGGCGGTCAGGAAGAAGCCGACCGCGTTGTGGCCGTACCACCACTGCGTCAGGGCGTCCTGGACCCCGGCGAAGGCCGAGTAGCTGCGCGCCTCGAGCAGTCCGACCGGCACCGCCAGGTTGTTGACGATGTGCAGGAGGGCGACGGTGACGATGAAGGCCAGGTAGAACCAGTTCGCCACGTAGATGTGGGGTTCCTTGCGCTTCCAGATCGTGCCGAGGAAGACCAGCAGGTAGGCGACCCAGACGATCGTCAGCCACAGGTCGACGTACCACTCGGGCTCGGCGTACTCGCGCGACTGGGTGATGCCGGCGACGTAGCCGGTGGCGGCCAGCACGATGAACAGCTGGTAGCCCCAGAACACGAACCACGGCAGCACCCCGCCGAACAGCCGCGCCTTGCAGGTGCGCTGGACGACCCAGAAGGAGGTGGCGATCAGCGCATTGCCGCCGAAGGCGAAGATCACCCCCGAGGTGTGCAGGGGCCGGATGCGGCCGAAGTTCAGCCAGCCGTGCTCCGGGAAGTAGAACAGATTCGGCCAGGCGAGCTGCGCCGCCGCCAGAACCCCCACGGTCATCCCGACGATGCCCCAGAAGGTGGTCGCGATCACCCCGGCGCGGATCACCCCGTCCGCATACTTGGACGGGTCCGAGCGGAAGTGGCCGTTGGCCACTCCGAGAGTGAGAGTCGACAAGGCGAGAACGCCCGCCGCCATTAGAATGTAGCCGTGAAACCGGAAGGCCGGATCGTCGGTCATGCCGGTCCCCAGCAGGGCCAGCAAGGTCAGTATTCCCACCGACAGGAACAGCCAGGCTACGTCGCCCGGCGTGCCTTCGGTCCTCGATTGTGTCGCCATGTTGCGGACGTCCCCACGCGAATTGGTGAAGCCTCCGTGCGCCCGATCGTGACCCTCGGCATTGCGCTAGCGCAAAGACGCACTCCGGGATTTCAGGGTGGGTGTCCGATCCCCCTGCGGCCTCGCGACGCGGCCGGCGCCGCCTGCTGCCAGGCGGATGCGGGGCGGGCCCAGGCGGCTCGCCTGATCGAGGAACGGAACTTCCGCCGCCCGCCTGTCATGGACGATCGCTTCCCGGCGGGCATGCCCGGCCCGGGCGACGTCTGCGGTCGCGCCGGCGGTGCGCTCACGGCCGGGGCGCTCCTGTCGCCGGAGCGATTGATTTCGCTCAATGCGGTCCGCCCGCGCGCGTCGCATCAGTTGGGCAAGGAAGGAGCGCCGCCATGTCCACCGGCCTGTCCGTCTTCGGCGCCGTCGCCCGGGAGACCAACACCTGGCTCGGGGCCATGGACGATCAGCCCGCCCCCGGAGAAAGCCGCGAGCTGCCGGATCGCCTTCCCGAACCGCCGAGCGCGCTCCTGCCCTCGGCGCACACCGTCTGACTGCAGAGTTTCATCATGTCCCGACCCGACCTGCTCTTCGTCCTGACCGACGGCGGCCGTGCGCGCCTTGTGACGCGCGCGCCGGAGGGCGCCCACTACGTCACCGTCGAGGAAATCGACAACACCGAAGACCTCCGCACCCTGCGCGGAGAGTTGAGGGCGAGCCCGCCCGTGCGAGTCTTCTCCAGCCATGATTCGCGCCGCTCGGCCGCCGGTCCCGAGGACCACCTCGCCTCCGCCAAGGAAGCGTTCATGGCCGAGGTCGCCGACCGCGCCGTCGCCAGGCTCGAGCGTGACCGGCTGGCCGGGGTCTTCCTGGCCGCCCCGCCGCGCCTGATCGGCGTCGTCGAGGAACGCCTGGACGGCCGTGCGCCGATCGTCGGCACGCTGACCAAGGACCTTACCAAGGCCCCGGACCACGCGCTTGGCGAGTGGCTCGACGAGGCCGCCCGGGCTCCGCAACTCAAGTCCTGATACCGTCATGCAAATTCCTCTCCAGATCACCTTCGAAGGCGGCCTGCAGCCCAGCGACGCCCTGCGGGCCCGCATCGAGCGCGAGGTCGAAAAGCTTGAGCGCTTCCACGACGGCATCATCGGGTGCCGCGTCGCCGTCATCGGCCGCCCGGGCCGGCGCCGCCACGGGGACCTCTATGCGGTCCACCTGCAGATCTCGACGCCCGGCGAGGGCGACGTGGTGATCGACCGCAATCCGCCCGCCGATCACGCGCACGAGGACGCCTTCGTCACCGTCCGCGACGCCTTCAACGCGGCGCGCCGGCGGCTTCAGGATCGGCGCCGGCGGGTGCAGGGCCAGGTCAAGCGCCACGAAGCCCCGCCGCAAGGTCGCGTGATCCGTATGTTCCCGGACGAGGGGTACGGCTTCATCGAGAGCGCCGACGGCCGCGAGGTCTACTTCCACCGCAACGCCGTGGTGAACGGCGGCTTCGAGCGGCTCGCCGTCGGAGCGGCGGTCCGCTTCGCCGAAACCGAGGGCGAGAAGGGCGCCCAGGCCTCGACCGTCCACGCCAACGGCAAGAGCTGAAGCTCGCCGGCGCGGTGCGCCCGAGGGCTGGTGCGAGCGGCGGGGATCGAACCCGCATGACCGAAGTCGAGGGATTTTAAGTCACACAGGCCAGTTCCAACCATCTGATACCGCTCGTCTTTCTATCACAGGTCGCCCCACTGTGTAAGAGAGTGTGTAAGCGCTGAACAACGATCCGGGTCGCTTGCAACAAGGTCTGCCTTTTGCACCAGCCTGTTTGGACGGAGCCCTTAGCCTTCGCAGGCGGCCCGCCCCGGGGGTTGTTCAAACCCTTCGACGAGCTGGTTCAGCCAGTGATCCGGGCGGAAGTGGTCTAGTCAGCATCACCAACAAGCCGACGGCGGTGTCGGTCAGGAACAGGAATGGCTCACCCCGGGGGCGGCGAGTTGGCGTCCCGCTGCACCTCCCGCGCGTCGCCAAGAATGTCGAGGCCCCCCTTGGCGGCCAAGGCTGCGACTAGGACGCCGACCAGGAGATCGGGCCAAGACTGATCCAGCCACATGACCAGTCCTCCGGCGATCAGGATGCCCCCATTGGAGGCGAAGTCGTTGAGGCTGAAGGTCTCGGCCGCCTTCATGTTGACGTCGTTGCTCTGCTGCCGACAGATCAGGAGCAAGCACACCAAGTTGATAACTGCGGCCACGACCGCGAGGACCATCATCGTGGGACCAACCGGCTCGGTTCCGGTGAGCGTCCGTCGCAGGGCGTCGAGCAGGACCAAAGCCGAGAAGATCAGCAGCATGACTCCGGAGACCTGGGCTGCGCGAGTCTTCCAGATCAGGGCTCGCCCGACGGCGATAAAACTGATCAGGTAAACGGCGGCGTCGGACCCGTTGTCGACCGCGTTAGCGAGCAAGGCGCTGGAGTCGGCGGCAAGGCCGCCGACTCCCAAGCTCACGAACAGCAGAGCGTTCAGGGCCAACACCACCAGAAGAGTGCGGCGCTGGAGCTGGTTCGTTTCGTGGGCTCCGCTCATTCTTCGATCCCTTCCGCTTTCCGGTGCTTCACGGCCTTGGCCGCGAAGGTGGGCAGGACCAGAAGGGTCAGGGCGGTCGCCGTCAGCAGGCCGCCGATGACGACGGTGGCCAGCGGCTTCTGCACCTCGGCTCCGGCGCCGTGAGCGATCGCCATCGGGATGAAGCCGACGATGGCGACCATGGCGGTCGTGAGCACGGCGCGAAGCCGGCTGAAGGCGCCCTCGATAGCAGCGAGGGTCGGGACTGCCCCCGCCGTCAGCCGCTCCCGAATGGCCTGCATCAGCACCAGACCGTTGAGTGTTGCAACCCCAGACACAGCGATGAAGCCGACAGCCGCTGACACCGAGAAGGGCATCCCTCTCAGCAGCAGCGCCAAGGCCCCGCCAACAAGAGCAAGCGGCACACATGCGAAGACCAGGCCGGCCTCCGCGAACGATCCCAGAGCCATGAACAGCAGAACGCCGATCAGGATGAAGACGATGGGAATGACCAGACCGAGCCTTTGCTCGGCGCGTTTCAGGTTTTCGAACTGGCCGCCCCAGTCGAGGCGCACCCCGGTCGGAAGCTGGACCTGATCGACCCGCTGCTGGGCGTCAGAAACGAAGCCGCCCAGATCGCGACCGCGCACATTGGCCTGAACGACCATACGACGGCTGCCGTCGTTGCGGCTGATCTGGTTTGGCCCCTCGGCGCTCTGGATGCGGGCGACCGAGGACAGGGGCACGGTCACCCCGGTCGAGGACACGATGGGCAGGGCTGCCAAGGCGGCCGGATCGTTGCGCGCCTCATCGGCAAGGCGGACCACCACATCGAAGCGGCGGTCGCCTTCGAAGATCCGGCCCGCTTCCGCGCCGCCGATGGCGGCCGAGACCGTCTCGGACACGTCGGCGGCCGACAGGCCGTAGTTGGCCGCGGCGAACCGGTCGACGCTGACCGTCAGGGTCGGCAGGCCTGAGGCCTGTTCGACACGGACGTCGGCCGAACCCGGGGTCTGGCGCAGGGCGTCCGCGACTTGGTCGGCGACCCGCTGCATCGTGGCGAAGTCGTCGCCGTAGACCATGACGGCCAGATCGGTCCTCACGCCAGAGATCAGCTCGTTGAAGCGAAGCTCAATTGGCTGGCTGAACTCGAAATTGTTGCCGATCTGCTGGGAGGCGACCTCCTCGATCCGGGCGATCAGCTGTTCCTTCTCGAGGTTTGGATCGGGCCAGTCACGCCGGTCCTTCAGAACGATGACGCTGTCGGAGATGTTCGGCGGCATCGGGTCGACAGCCGCCTCGGCTGTGCCAGTGCGTGAGAACATGGTCTCGACCTCGGGCTGGGCCGCGATGGCACGCTCCAGCGCCATCTGCATGGCGAGGGACTGCTCGAGGGAGGCCGAAGGGACCCGCAGCGCCTGCATGGCGATGTCGCCCTCGTCCAGGGTCGGGATGAACTCCCGCCCTAGGGAGGTGAAGGCGACGCCGCCGACGACGAGTGCGCCTAGAGCGGCGATCAGCACGATCTTCGGCCGATCGACCGCCGCGCGGATCGCGGGTTCGATCCAGCGCCGGGCCTTCCGTAGGATGAAGGTCTCGTGTTCGTGCGCGTGACCGTGTTCGTCGACCTCGACCTTATTGGGATCCCGCACCAGCAGCGCGGTCATGGCCGGCACGAAGGTGAAGGAGAAGATGAAGGCGCCGACCAGGGCGAGCATCACCGTCGCCCCCATCGGGATGAAGGTCTTGCCCTCGACCCCTTCCAGCATCAGCAGGGGGGTGAAGACCAGCAGGATGATCAGCTGGCCGTAGGCGGCCGGCTTGACCATCTGCCGCGCGGCCGCGCCAGCGACCTCGAGCCTCTCGCGCCGTGTCAGCATCCGGCCGAGTTCGGCGCGGCGCTGACTGAGCATCAGGAGGGTGTTTTCGACCACAACGACCGCGCCGTCGACCAGAAGGCCGAAGTCGAGCGCGCCGAGGCTCATCAGGTTGCCGCTGATCCCGAAGCGGTTCATGCCGATGACCGCGAACAGGAAGCTGATCGGGATCATCAGGGCCGTGATCGAGGCGGCGCGGATGTTGCCGAGCAGCAGGAACAGGACGACGATGACCAGCAGGGCCCCTTCGGTCAGGTTGCGCGCCACCGTGGCGATGGTGGAGTTGACCAGCGCCGAGCGGTCCAGGACCGTCACCGCCTCGATGCTTGGCGGCAGGGTCTTCTGCACTTCCTCAAGTCGGTCGCCGGCCGCCTGGGCGACGGTGCGGCTGTTGCCGCCGGCGATCATCAGAGCGGTGCCGAGGACGGCCTCGTGGCCGTCACGGCTGGCGCCGCCGAGCCGCGGGGCCTGTCCGATCTCGACGGTGGCGACATCGGCGACCCGGACGACCAGGCCGCTGCGGTTCACGACCGGCGCCTGCGCGAGGTCCTCGATCGTGAGAGCCAGGGCGTCGGTCCTGACGGTCAGGGCTTCGCCGGCCCGCTGGACGTAGCCGGCGCCGGCCTGGGTGTTGGCTCGATCGAGCGCCTGGATCAGGTCGCCCATGCCGAGGCCATAGGCCGACAGTCGGGCCGCGTCCGGACGGACGGCGTATTCCTTCACATAGCCGCCGACGGTGTCGACGCCGGCCAGGCCGGGTGCGGTCCGCATCTGCGGGGCGATGATCCAGTCCTGCACGGTCCGCAGATAGGTGGCGCGCGCCTGGGGCGTGGTGAGGAGTTCGCCTTCGGGCGTAAGGTAGTCCCCGCCCGCCTGCCAGCCCGGCTGGCCCGGACGTGCGATGTTCTCGGAGTTGAACGGCCTATAATCAACCGTCCACATCAGCACCTCGCCAAGACCCGTCGTGATCGGGGCCAGAGCCGGCTCGACCCCGTCGGGCATGGACTCGCGGGCCTGGGCCAACCGCTCGGCCACCTGCTGGCGGGCGAAATAGATGTCGGTCTGGTCGGTGAAGATGACCGTGACCTGACTGAAGCCGTTGCGGCTCAGGGAGCGGGTCGAGGTCAGGCCGGGAATCCCGGCCATCGCCGTCTCCAGCGGATAGGTGACCTGCCGCTCGATCTGCTCCGGCGCGAGCGCCGGGGCGACGGTGGTGATCTGAACCTGCCGGTTGGTGATGTCCGGGACGGCGTCAATCGGCAGTTTGGTGAGGTTGAACAGACCCACGGCCGCGACCAGGGCTGTGGCGAGAACCACGAACCAGCGGAAGCGGACGGAGGCCTCGATAATGGCTTTGAACATTCGATCCCTCCCCTAGTGGCCGTGCTCGGCTTCGCCCTTGGCCATCTCGGCCTTGAGCAGGAAGGCATTGGCGGCGGCGATGCGTTCGCTGCCGGTCAGGCCCCGCAGGATCTCCGTGCGGCCGGCCGCCTGGCGTCCGGCGAGAACGGGAGTGGCCTGGAAGCCGCCGTCGACCTGGACGAACACCACGGTGTTCCCCTCGACGGTCTGGACCGCCTCGGTCGGCACGGTCAGGCCGCCCGTCGACTGGCCGGTCACCACGGCGCCGGTCACGGCGGAGCCGGCCGGTGGCAGGGTGGCGCCGACCGGCCGGGCCCGGATGACGGCGGCGCCGCTCTCGCCCGTGCCCGCATCGGCGGCGACCCCGGTCACGACGGCGTCGAACTCACCGTTCGGGCCGGTGACCCGCATGGCGGTCCCGGCGCGCACACTGGCGGCGAGCGCCGGCGGGGCGTTGAACACCATCTCGACCCGGGAGGGATTTCTGACCTCGGCGACCACGCCGCCCTGGGCGACGAAACCGCCCCGTCCGACCTGTACATTGGTCACGACGCCCGAGATGGGGCTGGTGACGCTCAGCCTTCCGGACGCATTCGGCGAGCCCGCTGCGCTCGCGCGGGCGCGGGCGGCACGGGTCGCGGCCTCGGCGCTCAGCAGTTGGGCGCGGGAGGCTTCCACCTCCTGGCGCGCCACGATGCCCTGATCGGACAGGTTGCGATTGCGCTGATAGGCCTGTCGCGCCGCCTCGGCCTCGGCAGCCGCCGCATCGGCTTCCGCCCGGAAGGTCGCCGCCTCGCCGCTCACGACGCTGACCAAGGGCTGGCCGACGCGAACAGACTGGCCGGGCGCGACCAGCACGCGTTCGATTCGGCCGCCCACCGCCGCAGCGACCGCGGCGCGGGCATCGACCATGGGCTCGACCCGACCGGCGAGACGGGTCTCTCCACCGCCTCCCTGGCCGACACTTACCACCGTGATGCCGGCAGCCTGTATCTGCGCGGCCGAGAGTTCGATCCGTCCCTCGGGCGCCTCGCCTTCAGGACCGGGCTCGCTCTCGGCATGAGCGCCCTCGCCTTGCGATGCGGCGGGGGCCGGCTCCGACCGCTGGGTGGTGAGCCAGAGACCGCCGCCACCGAAAATCACCAGGGCGGCGACGCCGCCGATCAGCAGGGTCTTGTTGGACGTGATCTTTCGCATCACTGGGCTCCTTGGAACGGGGCGCGGCCATCCAGGCGCGCGAGATCGATCTCGGCGCGCACGCGCGCGAGACGGGCGTCGACGGCGGCGGACCGCGCGTTGATGAGGGCGGTACGGGTGACGCGCAGCTCGACCTGCGAGATGCGCCCGGCCTCGAAGCCGATCCGCGACAGGCGATAGGCTTCCTCGGCCGCGGTGACGCCGCCGTCGGCGGCCCGCACGCGGCTGGCCGAAGCCGACAGGCGCGCCACGGCGGCGGCGCGGTCGGCCTGCGCCTCCTGCCGGGCCGACATCAGACGCGCGTCCGCTGCGCGAAACTCGGCCTGGGCCGCCTCGATGTTCCCCCGGTTCCGGTCGAACAGGGGCAGAGGCATGCTCATCCCGAAAGTCAGGGCCGTCGCGTCCTCCGCCTCGAAACGACGGATGCCCACGCTCGCATTTATGTCCGGCCGGACCTGGGTGCGCTGCACGTCGATCCGGCGCTCGGCGGCCGAACGTTGCGCCTCGGCGACGCGCACCGTGGGAGCGTCGTTGATGACCGAGCGCCCGGTCATCGGCGCCTCGTCCAGCAGGCTCGCGTCGATGCTCGTCACCGGCACAGGGATCATCGCCACGGCGGTGAGGCGGGCATAGGCCGCGTCGCGTTCCGCGACCGCCTCGTCGAAGGTCGCCCGAGCCGAGGCGGCTTCTGCCTCGCCCTGGATGCCGCGCAGCAGGGGTTCGCGTCCCTCCTCGACCAGGGCCAGGGCCGCGCGGGCGTCCGCCACGGTAAGATTGAGGGCCTCCTCCGCCAAGGTCGCCCGGCGCTGGGCGGCTTCGGCTTCGGCATAGACCAGGGCCAGACGGCCGGCCGCGTCGATCACCGCAAGATCGCGCTCCACGCCGACAGCGCCGGCCTCGGCGCGGGCGGCGGCGATCCGCGCCGCCCTGCGTCCCCAGAGCTCGAGATCCTGGCTCAGCGCCAGGGTCGTGTCGGCGTTGTCCATTCCGGAGAAGGGACCCGAGCCGAACGCATTCTCGACATCGAGCCCCAGCACCGGATTGGGGCGCACGCCCGCCTGCCGGACGCGGGCTTCCGCGGCGTCGTAGTTGGCGCCGGCCTCGAGGGCGGCGGGGGTTTGGCCGAGCTGGGAGAGCAACTCGGCATAGGTCGGGGCGGGGTCAGCCCAAGCGGGACTGGCCAGGGTCGCCGCGAGGGCGACGAGCGCGCAGCCGACCGCGAGACGCGGTCGCCGGCGAAACGAGGGAGACATGTTCCATTTCCAGATTTCTGATCACGAAGAGGCGCCCGCGCGGGCGCAGGTCTCCGGTCAGAGTCTGGGCGGTCGCTTCAAACCTTCGGGCGCGAACGAAGCCCGGAAATCGTCCTGTCGGCCGCCTCGCAGCGGCGCTTCGCCGAAGGCGGCCGCGATCGGTTCCGCCCCTTGGGCTCGAGCGGTGGCGGTATGGTGACAGTGGCCGTGGGCGCAGATGCCGTGACCGCCCATCTTGCTGCTGTGGTCTCCTTCGCCTGGATCGTGTTCGGCCACGGCATGGGCGGCCGGAGGCTCCGGGATGCACGTCGCGGCATCAACGGCGGGCGCGAGGAAAAAGGCGGCGAAGCCAAGTGTCATCGCCACAATCAACTTCGCCCATGTCGTCGTCGACCAGGTCATCGCGCGCTCCATACTATCGTTCGGGGCCCCAGCCAATGTGTTACACAGTACGTTACAGAGGCTGCTTGTCCCGCTAGGGCGGGAGACCGGCCGATGAATGCGCCTGTGCGACGCCACGTTGGAGGCGGCTCGCCTGCGCTTGACCGGGCCCGCGCGTTAACGTCGGCGCGATGAGCGCTTCCACAGAGGGCGGTGCTGTGTCGGGCGGCAATCATGCCGGCCTCCCGGCAGGCTCGCCCCGTCTGACGCCACGAGCTTCCTCAAGCGCCTGACGTGTGATCGACCAGGCGGAATGCAGGAAGATCCCCGCCAACAGCGCGCCCGCAACCAGATCGGGCCAACGCGAGCCCGTCAGCCAGACCAACCCGCCTGCCGCAGCCACGCCAAGGCTGTGGATCAGATCGTTTCTTGTGCAGAGCCAAACGGATCGCACGTTGGCGTCGCCGTCCCGGAAGCGAATGAGCAAGGCCGCGGCCACCAGGTTGGCCGCGAATCCGAAAGCGCCAAGCCCGGTGATGACAACTCCCTCTGGCGCTGCGCCCGTCAGAGCCCGCCATGTCGCGAACGCGAGCACGCCGACACCAAGCGCTGCAAGGCTCGCGCTCTTCACGAGCGCCGCAGTCGCGCGGACCTGAACAGAACGCCCTATGACCCAGAGGCTCACGGTGTAGGTGACGCTGTCCGCGAGGAAGTCCAACGCATTCGCCGCGAGCGCGGCGGACGCCTGGGCGATGCTCCCGATCAGGACGGCGCCGAAGCCGACGAGGTTGATGGCTATCACGCTGACCAGCACGCGCCGGTAGGCAGGCGACGCACCGTCAAACTTAACCGCAGACCCGCAACACCCTACGGCCGACCGGCATGAGGCTTCATTCTGTTCCATGAAACCTGCCTACATGCTCTAGTCACTAGAGGATCAAGCGCCTATTTTTCCTTTCATGTCCGCCACCGCTCTTCTCACCATCGGCAAGCTCTCCGCCGCGACGGGCGTGAAGATTCCTACGATCCGCTTTTACGAACAGGCCGGTTTGTTGCCTGCGCCGCCACGGACCGCGAGCGATCGAAGAGTGTACGATGACGCTGCGGTTCGCCGGCTCGCCTTTGTTCGCCATGCACGCCAGCTGGGCTTCGATCTCGATGCGATCCGCTCTCTTCTCGATCTGGCGGATCAGCCGGATCGCACCTGCGCGGAGGCGAACCGGATCGCGGAACAGCATCTTAGGGAGGTTTCAGAAAAGATCCGACAACTGACGGCGCTCAAACGTGAGCTGTCACGCATGACGGCGGACTGCGCCGGCGGTCAGGTGTCCGCCTGCAAGGTGATCGAGGTCCTGCAGGATGCGACTTGTCCGCACCACTGACGCGTCACGAGGGCTCGGTGAAAGGAGGCCGCCGCGGCGCCGTCCGCGCTGGACCTTACGCGAGGGAAACCTGGAATTCTGCCTCGCGAGTTCAGGAAGGGAAAGGGCGGCAGTCCTGAGCCGGCGGACGCACGGCGGCAGCGACCAGAACTGAACGCCCGGCTTCCGTTCAGGACGTCAGCTATGAGGGGCGGTTTCCGGCGCGGAGGTCGAAGCCGAACCGGTCGCCGGCTGCGACGGCGGCGCCGGTTCTTCCTGAGCTGAAGGGGTCTCGTCACAGCACTTCATCTCGGCGTCGGCCGCCATGTCCTTGCAGCATTCGCAGCCTTCGGCCGCGAGCGCCGCGCCAGCGCTCAGCACGAACGCCGCCCCGGCCGCCGCCAGCAGTTTGGAAACATTCATCGTCGTCCTCCTAGTGAACCATGAAGCGAATTGAGCCGGACATCTCGTGGCCGTCCGCGCCTTCGGCGGTCCACGCCGCGGTATAGGTCCCCGGCGCGAGGCGCGGCAACGCAACCTCGACGGTCGATTCGGCCGCGGCCGCTGGGACATCGACGACGATCGGTGCCTGACCCTGCGCAGTAAAAGTCACCGTCTTCAGGATCATCGGATGGGGAAAGGTCACGCTGAACCGCTCAGGCGAGCCATGGGTCATCGCGCCGTCAGCGGGGACCGTTGTGACGCCCGACTGGGGCGCTGCCGCCGGGGCCTGCATGGTGTGGCCCGCATGCGGATCCTGCGCGGCGGCGGCTCCGGCGAACGCGAGCGCGGCTGTGATGGCGAGAGTGCGGATCATGGGAAGGTCTCCTTCAATCTAGAACCAGGCCTTGAGACCGACGACGAAGCGGGTGTCGTCGGGCTCGCCGCCCCGGGCCTCAATGTAATCGGCGGTGTCTCCAAGCGCGCGGCTCCACTCGACGCCGACGTAGGGCGCGAACTCCTTGCGGAACTCGTAGCGCAGCCGCAGGCCTGCCTCGACCGAGGACAGGCCGGAGCCGATCTCCAGTTCTGGAATCTCGCTGGCGGAGACGTCGATTTCGAGGCGCGGCTGGAGGATCAGGCGCTGGGTTATGCGCTGGTCGTACTCGGCCTCGACGCGGGCGGTCAGGTCGCCCTCGGTCGACAGAAAGGCCGCAGCGTCGATCTCCCACCAGTAAGGGGCCAGTCCCTGAAGCCCGAGGACAAGATGGGTCGTGTCCTCGCCGTCGGGTCGGAAATCCTGGCGTACGCCCGCCTGAACGTCCCAGAACGGCGTGACCGCGCGGCTGTAGAGCGCCTGGAGTTCGGCTTCTTCGAGATCGCCCCCGAAGTCGCCCTCGCCTTCCGACTTCCACCAGAAGCGATTAATGTCTCCGCCGGTCCAGCCCTGGACGTCCCAGAGATAGGTCTCTTCGTCGTCGCCGAACCCAGCTTCGAGGCGGTCGATGATGACAGCCGTGGTGCGCACGTCGCCGTTCTCGCGCACCAGGATCTGACGGGCGGCTGCCATGGCCTCGGTTCCGAAGACCAGGTCAGCCGCGTGGGCCGGACCGGCGAGGGCCGCGACTGGAAGCGGGTCCTCTGGCGGCCTCCCAGGGTTGTCGGCGCTGGTCGGCACGTCCGGCGGCCCCATGCTCATCGCCGACATGTCGTGGCCGGCGTGAGGGTCGGCTTGGGCGGGGGTCATGGTCGACATGTCGTGGCCCGCGTGCGGATCAATCTGCTCGACAGGCGGCATTGTCGACATGTCGTGCCCCGCGTGCGGATCCAGCGTCGCGGGCTGAGCCGGCATCTGATGGCCGGCGTGAGGATCGCTCACCGGCGCGGTTTGGGCGGGGGCCATGACATGGCCCGCGTGCGGGTCCTGCGCCGTCGGCCGGGCCGGCGTTTGGGGGCGGGGGGCCGGTTCGGCCGCGGGCCGTGTTGGCGCCGGCATGGCATGGCCTGCATGAGGGTCCTGGGCCTGGGCGCTGAAAGGGCTGGCCGCGAGGATCAGCGGCGCGAGGGCGATGGCGACGCGGTTCATGACGCGGCTCCGTCCATGGGCCGCACAGTGACGACGTTGAACATCCCCGCGTGCATGTGCATCAGCAGGTGGCAGTGGAAGGCCCAGTCGCCAGGCGCGTCGGCGGTCAGATCGAAGGTCACCTTGCCGCCGGGCGCGACGTTGACGGTGTGTTTGAGCGGCTGGTGCCCGGCCGGGCCGCCTGTGACCAGTTCAAAGAAGTGGCCGTGCAGGTGGATTGGGTGGGCCATCATGGTGTCGTTGACCAGGGTCACCCGCACTCGCTCGTTGCGCTCGAAGCGGATGGGCTCGACCAGCTCGCTGAACTTGCGGCCATCGAAGCCCCACATGAACCGCTCCATATTGCCCGTCAGATGGATTTCCATGGTACGAGACGGGGCCCGCTGGTCCTTGTTGGGGGCGAGGGACACCAGATCGGTGTAGACCAGCACCCGGTGCGGCACGTCCTCCAGCCCGATCGGCCGTTCACCCAGGCGATTGGCCGGGTCCATGGCGATGGCGTCTACGCCGACGCCGACCGCCATGTCCGGCGGAGCGTTCTCGGGGTCGCGCATGTTCATTCCGGCCATGGACATTCCGGCCATGTCTCCCGCCGGAGCCCCGCCTTGCGTCGAGGCTCCATGATCCATGCCGGTCATCGCGCCATGATCCATCCCGGACATACCGTCCATCGAACCGTGGTCCATCCCGCCCATGCCCATGTCGCGCATCGTCAGGTTCGGGACTTCACGCAGTGGCGGGACCTCGGCGGTCATGCCCAGGCGCGGCGCCAGGGTCGCCCGGCCCATGCCGGAACGGTCGATGGCTTCCGAGACGATGGTGTAGGCGCGGTCCTCGGTCGGCCGAACGATGACGTCGTAGGTCTCCGCCACCGAAATTTGGAACTCGTCGGTCTCGACCGGGCGCACATTCTCCCCGTCGGCCTGCACCACCGTCATCGGTAGCCCCGGAATACGCACGTTAAATATCGACATGGCCGAGGCGTTGATGACGCGCAGCCGGACCCGCTCGCCGGGCCGGAACAGCCCGGTCCAGTTCTCCTGCGGTCCGTGGCCGTTGATGAGGTAGGTGTAGGTCGATCCGTTGACGTCGAGGATGTCGCGCGGGTCCATCCGCATCTGGCCCCACATGCGGCGCTCCTCCAGGCTCATCCGGTCGCTGCCGTCGAGCAGGCCTGCGAGGGTCGTTCGCTGCTGGTTGAAATAGCCGGGACTCTTCTTCAGCTTGTCCAGGATTTCGTGCGGGTGCATGAAACTCCAGTCCGACAGCACCAGTACATGCTCTCGATCGTAGGCGACGGGATCGGCGCCCGCCGGATCGATGATGATCGGTCCATAGTGGCCCATCGCCTCCTGGAGATTGGAGTGGCTGTGGTACCAGAACGTCCCCGACTGCCGGATCGGGAACTCGTAGACGAAGGTCTCACGCGCCTTGATGCCAGGGAAGCTGATGCCGGGCACGCCGTCCATCTGGAACGGCACCAGCAAGCCGTGCCAGTGGATCGAAGTGTCCTCGTCCAGGGTGTTGGCCACCGACAGCCGGACGTTCTGGCCCTCCCGCAGGCGAAGCAGCGGCGCCGGCAGGACGCCGTTGATGGTAATCGCGTGCCCCGTCCGACCTCCGACGGTGAACGGCGAGTGGCCGACCGTCAGATCGACGTTCGGCCCGGTCAGCGTCGGCATGTCCGCCCGCAGGCCGGCCGAGCCGGTCTGCGCCCAGGCCGGCAGCAGGCCCTGCAGCCCCAGCAGCCCACCGCCGGCGGCGGCGCCACGGAGAAGCATTCGGCGATCGAGACTTGGGGTCGACATGGGCGATTGAATCCTTGGTCGGCTGTTCGGCCGTTCGTTTAGATACGCATCCCGGCTACGCGCCCCTTGCGTCAGGACGCCACAGCCAACGCGATCGTGGCCTTGTGCACCTTCCCATCATGGCAAGGTCAAGCGTCTGCGTTCGGCGACCAGGCCAGCGCCTCCGCCAGTTTCCTGCGAGCGCGAGCCACGCGAGTCTCCACGGCCTTGGGCGTAATGCGCAGGATAGAGGCGATCTCGGCATGAGACCGCCCTTCGAGCGTGGCGAGCAGGAGCGGCGCCTTGAGGGCGTCCGGCAGGTCGGACAGCGCCCGTTGCAGGGCCTCGGCCCTGCGCCGGTCGTCCAGACGGGTCTCCGGCAGGGGCGCCTCGTCGCCGACCGCGGTCGCCTCGGGCGCATCCAGTCCCATGACCCCTCGCACGACACGGCGCACCGCACGCCGACGGCTCCAATCGCGGCATTTGTTCAGGGCGATGGAGCGGAGCCAGACGTCGAATGGCCGCGCCGGATCATACCGCCGCAAGGCCAGCCAGGCGGAGGCGTAGGCTTCCTGAAGCACGTCGTGAGCCTCGGCCTCGTCGCCGACATAGCGGCGAACGAACCTGTAGAGCTCGGCCTTCGACGCGGTCATCAGGGCGGTGAATGCGGCTGCATCGCCGCGCGCCGCACGGGCCTCTATGCTGTCTTCGGCCCCCACGCGCCGCGCTTAGCCGGCGTCGTCGCGCAGGGCGTCGACCACCGCGGCGTCGAACACCTCGGCCTGAGCCGGTGTCAACACCGATCGCATCTCGAAGACATGGGCGATGGTCGCCTTCTGCAGATCTCCCATGGCGGCGTGGAAATGATCGACTGCGGCCTGGACCTGGGGCGTATCGCCATCGCTGGCTGCGATCGCAGCCGACAGTTCGCGATTGGCGGCGCGGACTTCCGCCTCTAACGCCGGTCGCCTCGCGGCGAAGCGGGCCTCGATGACGTCGAGCCGGCGATCCTGCTCGGCGCTCAGATCGAGCTTTTCATGAAGGACGCTGTGCAGACTCGGCGGTTGGCGCTCGCGCATGATCCAGGCCGCGCTTGCCCAGGTCGCCGCGCCGCTGGCCAGGGCCGCCAAAACCGCGGTCATGACGATGGCCTTCCACGTCGCCCTCATCCGCGAGCCTCCAAACCGGCGAAGGGTGAGAGCCCGGCCGACACGGTGAAAACCCGCAACTCGGACGGCCCCGGTCGGGGCGCCACGAGCATCAAACCTCCGTTTGCGATGCCGATCACCAGGGCGAAGGCGATGGCGGCGAGCCGGACCTGCCCCATACGAGCCCGCGCTCCGCGTTCGCTGATCCGCGCCCAGACCTCTTCCTCCACGCCTGCGAGCCCGGCGATGTCGCCCGGCGCGACCTGGCCGATCAGTCTGTCTATGTCGTCAGTCATTGCGCACCTGCGTCACGCCCCCTCTCCCATACGCGCCCGCTGAATCTTTCCCTCGCGAGGGGGCGAGCCGTCGCCCGCGTAGATATCAGAGAACGACCGGGAACGGCCCTGTCATCCGGGGGAAGCGATGTGAGCGCCTGGTCAGGCCCCGCGAGGGCTCCGTTTCCCGATGTGCTCGATCCGCTCACCGGCGTCAGGTTCTTCCTCGCGCTCGGCGTCGTGCTGTTCCATTACCAACTCTACTGGACGCTGCCGCCGGAGAGCGCAGGCTTGTTGAACCGCGCGCGCTTGGGTGTGGACGTCTTTTTCATCCTGTCGGGCTTCATCCTGACGCACGTCTATCTGCAAGGGGACCGGCCGCTGGACTATCGGCGGTTCCTGGCGGCGCGGTTCGCGCGGATTTATCCGGCCCACCTGTTCATCCTGCTGGCCATGCTGGGGCTCGTGCTTGCGGCGCCCCTGTTCGGGGTCGGGCTGGAGCCAGGCCGGTTCAATCCCGCAGACTTCGTCGGCACCCTCCTGCTCGTCCAGGCCTGGTTTCCGCGTGAGACCCTGGTGCTCTGGAATGGACCGGCATGGTCACTGTCTGCGGAGTGGTTCGCCTATCTCGCGTTTCCCGCCTACGCCGCCTTGGCGTTACGACTGCGGGCCCGACCATGGGTGCTGATCGCGCTCGCCGCGATACTGTTCGTCGCGCTGGATGCGATCTATCGCGTGCAGTTCGGACGCGTGCTGCCTCGGGCCGAAGACAGCATGGGCATCCTGCGGATCATCCCTGAATTCCTCTACGGCATCGGTCTCTACTACCTCGGGCAGCGCTGGACGCCTTCAGCGCGCGTGTCGGTCATAGGTGCTCTCGCCGCCACGGTCGCGCTGCTCGCCTTGATGCAGATCGGGGCCGACGATCGCATCATCGTGGCGGCCGCTGGGCCCTTCATCCTGTCGCTCGCGTTGTTGGCCAAGGCGGACGTTCGGACCTTCCTTTCCCACCCCGTCGCCCTGTTCGCCGGCGAAGCCTCGTTCGCGCTCTACCTCGTCCACATCCCCATCCTGATGGTCTGGCGCAATGCGGCGCAGGCCGTCGCGGGTTGGCCCGGAGATTACCGGATGGGCGTAGTTGAACTCATCGCCATGCTGGTGTTGACGCTCGTCGTCGCCGCCGCCATCCATGTCCTCGTCGAGCAGCCCGGCCGCCGCTGGCTCCGGGGGCGGATGGCGCCGCAGCGCGCCGACCCCATCGAAGCCAAACGATCCGTTCACAGCGATCAGGGAGAACCCTTTTGAACCCTGCGAACCTGAACCGTCGCCTGTTCCTGGGCGCGGGGGTCCTCATCGGCTTGAGCGGAACGGCCTGCGCCCAGACGCGCCCGTCGAGGAACCTGACGGTCTTCAAGACGCCGACCTGCGCTTGCTGCGACGCCTGGATCGCGCACATGCGCGAGGCAGGCTTCAGCACCACCATCACGGTTCTTCCGAGCCTCCAGTCAGTCCGCAGCAGTCGAGGAATGCCGGACGCCCTGGCCTCCTGTCATACTGGGCTGATCGACGGCTATCTCGTCGAGGGTCATGTGCCGGCTGCTGACGTCGTCCGGCTGCTGGCCGAGCGACCGACGGCGGTAGGCATCGCCGTGCCGGCCATGCCGCTCGGTTCGCCCGGCATGGAGACGCCCCAGGGGCACAAGGAACCTTACGACACTTTGCTGGTGCTCCGATCAGGAGCCACCCGCGTGTTCAATCGCCACAACCGACCGGTCTGATGCTCAGGCCATTCAGGTGATCCACAATCCGGAGCTTGCCATGTCTCGCACACCCCTTGCCCTCGTCCTGTCGTTCGCTGTGCTCTCGGCGACACCCGCTTTCGCCCAGGACCACGCCCACGGCCACTCCGACCCAGGCGCGGTCGCTGCGGAAGCGGCGGACGCGGCCACCGCCGTCGATGCCTTCCACGCCGCACTCAAGGCCGGCGACACGGTCGGCGCGCTGACGCTTCTGGCGCCCGATGTGATGATCTTCGAAGAAGGCGGCGCGGAGCGGTCGCGCGACGAATATGCGTCCCATCACCTGGGAGCGGACGCCGCCTTCGCCGCCGCCTCGGAGGCGACGGTGGCGCGCAGATCGGGCTGGGCCGACGGCGACATCGCGTGGATCACCAGCGAGGGCCGCACGACTGGCCAGTTCAACGGCCGCGCCGTGGATCGACTCACGACGGAGACGATGGTCCTCAAGCGGCACGCCGACGGCTGGCGCATCCACCACATCCACTGGTCGTCACGCGCGCCTCGCTAGACGAGGATACGGCGATGCGTGAAGGCTCGTCACCGAAGGCCTGCCAGCCGCCGCCTGGCTCGCCCTACTGAACGCTCTGAAAAGCGGCGTTGCAGGCCTCTTCGCAGCGGCGGCAAGACTCGGCGCAGATGCGGCAGTGTTCATGCATGTCCGCGTGGCGCTCACACTCCTCGGCGCACAGCCGGCAAGCTTCGGCGCACGCCTGCAAGGTCAGCCGAATGACTCCTTCGTTCGAGCCCGTCCGGCGAGAGGCGACGGCGCCAGCCGCAGTGCAGATGTCAGCACAGTCCTGGTTCAGTCGAATGCACTGGAGCAGGCTTTGCACCATCTCCTCGCCGAGACAGGCGTCAGCGCAGATCACGCAGGATTGGGCGCAGTCATAACATTCGTCGATGCACCGCGCGAGGGCGGTGTTGACCGAACCCCTGACGTGCGGGTGGGTGCTTATCATCTCTTGGGCGTGCATGGCGCTCTCCTTGGCTGGGGATGCGAAGCCAACCCGCCTTCGTTCGGGCGGTTCCAGAACATAAAGGTGAGGAGGGCGGCGCGAGGGGAGTCGGGCGCGCCTGCGTAGAGGGGCTACAGCGCGGCTGGCGGCGGAAGCGTTCCCATGACGGCGACGAGTCCAAGGATGGCGGCGCCAAGCGCGGCCTCGACCGCGATGCTGCGTCGAAGCCGCTGGAGGGCCGCGACTGGATCTTCCGCGCCCTGCAGCTTCAGCCCGAGCGAGGGCGTGAGGCGGTAGCGATTGTCCGCCGCCAACGCCAGCATCAGGACGAACAGCACCAGCTTGGCGATCAGCAACTGCCCATAGAGGTTGGTTCCCAAGCCTTCGAGCCGCTCCGGGCCGACCAGGAACCAGCTGTTCGCCAAGCCCGTCACCACCAACAGAGCAACGGCGAGGGTCCCCAGCCCGGCGAACCCGTGCAGGGCTCTATGAATCGCGAGATCGTCCTGCGCGGTTCGGCGCAGCAGCAGGATCGTCAGGGCGGCCAAGGCTCCCAGCCACAAGGCTGCTGCGACCGTGTGGATGACGTCGGCGACGAGATGGATGACGCCGCCCGGTCCTTCGGTCGCCGCGCCGTGGCCGGTCCAGGCAAAGCTGGCGGCGACAAGGAGTCCAAGGACCACCGTCAGCCACCAGATCGCCCTGCCAGGCGTCAAGCCGACAACCACGACAAGGCCAAGAAGGGCAATCGCGGCCCGCGCCACCATGGCCATGCCAAGGCCTGTCCCGGTGATCATGAAGGACAGGGACGCTGGCTTGACCGCTTCGCTCAGGGAACCCGCCATGACGGCGGTCTGGGCCACCAAGGCGGCAAGCGATCCAAGTCCGACCACGATCGCGGCCAAGGCCAGCGTCTGCCGCGCCCAGGTCAGATTCGGACCGTCGTCCCGCCTGAAGCTGTAGAGCAGGAACAGCGGCGCGCCGAGCAGGACGACAGCGCCGCTGTATTGAAGCCAGCGGAGGGCGATGACCGCGACTTCGAGCACGGCGTCAACGCACCGAGAAGGTGTAGGAACCCGTCATGCGGTGCCCGTCGCTCGATGCGATGCGCCAATCGACGCGATAGGCGCCGGCGGCCAGCGGACGGGCGAGGGTGCCGGTCAGTGTCTTGCCGTCCTCGCCGACCGAAGTGCGGATCGCGACCTTGTCACCCGCCGCATTGACCACGTCGAAGCCGGAGAACGCGGGAACCGTGCGCTCGCTAAAGGTCAGGGTGAGCGTTCGGGTCGACGCCACAGCCGAGTTGGGCGCGGGCGTCGCGCTGACGAGACGGGCGTGGGCCGCCGCCGGCCCAGCGACAAAGGCCACGGCCGCCGCGACGGCGATAAAGGGCGCGAAATTGAAGTTACGCATACTCAGTCTCCAGAGATTCGGCCGCTTCCGGCCCTTTGCTTCATTACGCGCGATACGGGCGCTTCCCTCGTGAGGGAGGATCGCGGCCGATCCAAGGACCGGCCGCGACACCCTTATGCGACGCCGTAGCCGGCTCGCTCGATAGCGGCCCGGACGCGGGCTTCGTCGGCCTCGCCTTCCACCCGCAGCGTCCCGGTGGCGATCTCGATCTCCATCCGGGCTTCTGGCGCCACCTCGGCCACGGCGGCCCTCACCGTCGCGGCGCAGCCGCCGCATCTCATGCGTTCAACCTTTAGCTCGATCATCGTCATCTCCTTTGTTGATCGACGATGAGGCAGGTGGGGTTTCCCAGCGTGGGAGGGTCAAGGGGCAACAACGGACTTGACCTTGCCATGATGGAAAGGGGCAGCAGAGGCGCGGAGGAGAACGATGATGTATCATGAACACCACAGCCATTCGACGACGCCTGCCGGCCAGGTCCAAGCCCATGGCACCTCGCTGAACCGTCTCGCCTTTACCGCTACGCTGCACTGTCTTTCAGGCTGCGCCGTGGGAGAGGTGTTGGGGATGGTCATCGGAACGGCGCTCGGATGGAGCGCCCTGTCGACCATCGGCCTGGCCGTGGGGCTGGCCTTCCTCTTCGGCTATGCCTTCACCATGATCCCGTTGCTGCGGGCCGGACTGGCGTTCGGGGCGGTTCTGAAGCTGGCTCTGGCGGCGGACACTGTCTCGATCGCCATTATGGAGATCGTCGACAACGCCATCATGCTGGTCATTCCCGGCGCGATGGACGCGCATCTGGACTCGTTTCTGTTCTGGGGCAGCCTCGGAGCCGCGCTCGTGATTGCAGGCGCCGCCGCCTTCCCCGTCAATCGCTGGCTGATTTCGCGAGGCAAGGGACACGCGGTGGTGCACAGGCGTCATGCGCACTGATCCGACCTGAGCCGGCGGGGCGCCACCTACCCCAGCCCTGTCGGCTGCGGCTTCCTGGAACAGGCCACGTTTGTTCGCGTTGGCCGAACGACAGCGATATTCCGGGAGCGTGGAAGATGAAAATGAGCTGGGGCCGCTTCGCGGCGATGATCGCGACCTCGACGGTCGTGATGTTCTTCTTGATGTATCAGCTGGTCTACAGCCTCGACCATGCACTGTTCAGTCTCAACCGCCTGATGGCGTCGCTCATCATGGGCTGCGTCATGGCGATGATCATGCTCGGATTCATGTGGAGCATGTATGAGGGCAGACGCACGAAGGTGGCCATCGTCGTGGCGGCCGCAATTCTCGGCGCCCTGATGCTCTATATGAACCGTGCACAGACCCTGGTGGATGACACCACCTTCATGCGCGCCATGATCCCGCACCACTCCATCGCCATCAACAACGCCAGCAACTCGCAGATCAGCGACCCCCGAGTCAGGGAACTGGCCGACGAAATCATCGCCAGCCAGGTCCGCGAGATCGAGGAAATGAAGTTGCTGATTGCTGAGATTGAGCGTGATGGGAAGCGCGGCGAGCGCCCCCTTCCTCCGCGCCCGGCCGTTCTAACTCCGGAGATGCAGCCGAAGATTCGAGAGGCGGTTCGGTAAGTACGGCCCCTCCGAACTGTTGCGCTCTTCCGCCTAGCCACCAGCGAGACACGACTTCGCACGGGAATATCGGTTCCCGTGCGATTTCGCTGACGTGAGTTTGATCAGCCAGTCGGCTGACCCGTTCCCGGCGCTTGAGCGGCCGCGCCCGAGCGGTGCTCGGCCACCCATTGCTCCAGTTCGGCGATCTCCTGCCGCTGCATGGTCATGGTCTTCTCCGCCATCTGGCGGAGCTCCGGGTCGGGGTTCTGCTGCATCAGCACCTCCGATATGGCCATGCCGCCACGGTGGTGCTCGATCATCTTGAGGGCGAACGTTTCCGACGGGTCCGCGCCGTTCGCCCGGCTCATGGCGAGATGCATCTGCTGCTCAGCCGCAGAGTAAGGCGTATCAGGGCCGGCCGGCATACCGCTCGGGCCGGCGGCCATTGCGGGATCGGACGACGTAGCCGCCGTATCGCCATCGTTCGTCTCGGGGTCCTCAGCCGGAGTGCAGGCCATCAGCAGTGCGGCTAGGGCGACGCCGGCAAGGCCCGTCTTAAGTCTTATCGAAATGGGTGGTTCTCCAATGGTGAAGCCTAGCGAACCGGCGGCGTGGCGCGAGGTTCCCAAAAGGGCCTTGACCTTCCCATGACTGGAACGTTCATCAGGAGAGGGACTTCCATCCTGGAGACATCCCGATGACCGCCACATCCCTGCGAACGCTCGATATTCCCGTGCTCGGCATGACCTGCGCCAGTTGTGTGGGGCGGGTCGAGAAAGCTATCCGGGCAGCCCCCGGCGTCAGAAGCGCCACGGTGAACCTCGCCGCCGAACGTGCGCGGGTGGAACTGGATGACGTGGGGTCTGCGGCGGCCGTGACCCAGGCGATCCGCTCCGCCGGCTACGAACCGATCGAACGCATTATCGAACTGAAGATCGGCGGCATGACGTGCGCGAGTTGCGTCGGCCGGGTCGAGCGCGCGCTGAAGGCCACGCCGGGCGTTCTGGACGCCAGCGTCAACCTGGCGACCGAGAGAGCCACGGTCCGGGTGCTGGAGGGCGCCGCTGATGCGCGCGCCTTGACGGATGCAGTGGCCAAGGCGGGCTACACCGCCGAGGCGGCGTCCGCGCCGGACGCAACCAGCGAGGATCGCGAGCAGGCTTCGCGCGCGGCGGAAATCCGCAGCCTGGGACGCGCCGTCGCCATCGCGGGCGCCGCGACCCTGCCGCTGTTCGTCATCGAGATGGCGCTGCACTTCGTTCCGGGCGCCCACGCCTGGCTTATGGACTCGATTGGCATGACGCCCTGGCGGATCGTCAGCTTCCTGCTGGCGACCTTCGTGCTCTTCGTCCCGGGTCTGCGCTTCTATCGAAAGGGCGTGCCCAACCTGATCCGGCTGACGCCGGACATGAACTCGCTCGTCGTGCTGGGCGCCACCGCCGCCTGGGCCTTCTCGACGGTCGCCACCTTCGTCCCTCAGTGGCTGCCGGCCGGAACCGCCAACGTCTATTTCGAAGCCGCCGCCGTGATCGTCACGCTGATCCTGGTCGGCCGCTGGTTCGAGGCCCGCGCCAAGGGGCAGACCAGCCAGGCCATTCGCCGTCTCATGACGCTTCAGGCCAAGACCGCGCGCGTGGAACGGGCCGGATCGGAGGTCGAACTGCCGATCGACGAAGTCACGCCAGGGGACGTGATCGTCGTCCGGCCCGGCGAGCGTGTGCCGGTTGACGGCCTGGTGTTGTCGGGAACCTCGTTTGTCGATGAGTCCATGCTGACCGGCGAGCCGACCCCGGTCGAGAAGATCGAGGGCGCCAAGGTCGTCGGCGGCGCCATCAACACCACCGGGGCCTTCCGTTTCCGGGCCGAGAAGGTGGGTTCCGAAACCGTGCTGGCCCAGATCGTGCGCATGGTCGAGGCGGCCCAGGGCGCCAAGCTGCCGATCCAGGCGCTGGTCGACAAGGTGACGGGCTGGTTCGTTCCTGCTGTCATCGCCATCGCCGTCCTGACCTTCGCGGTCTGGCTGGCGTTCGGCCCGCAACCGGCGCTGGGCTTCGCCCTCGTCAACGCGGTCGCGGTGCTGATCATCGCCTGCCCCTGCGCCATGGGACTGGCGACCCCGACCTCGATCATGGTCGGGACCGGCCGCGCCGCCGAGCTCGGCGTCCTGTTCCGCAAGGGCGAGGCGCTTCAGGCGCTTCAGGGCGTCGAGGTCGTCGCCTTCGACAAGACGGGCACCCTGACCGAAGGGCGGCCCGAACTGACCGATCTCACCGTGGCCGAGGGCTTCATGGAGGACGAGGTGCTGAGCCTGATCGCCGCGCTGGAGACGCGGTCGGAGCATCCCATCGCCCGCGCCATCATCCAAGCCGCCGAGGCGCAAGGCCTTCCCGTTCCTGATCCGGACACCTTCTCCTCGCGCCCGGGGTTCGGCGCCGAGGGTCGGGTCGGTGGCCGGCTTGTGCAAGTCGGCGCTGACCGCCTGATGTTGGGTCTCGGCCTCGACCTGTCCGCCTTCGCCGATCAGGCGCAGCGGCTGGGGGAAGAAGGCAAGAGCCCCCTCTATGCCGCGATCGACGGCCGCCTGGCCGCCATCATCGCGGTCTCCGATCCGATCAAGGCCACCACCCCTGCCGCCATCGCCGCCCTGCACGCGCTCGGGCTCAAGGTGGCCATGGTCACCGGCGACAACCGCCGGACCGCGGAGGCCGTGGCTCGACGTTTGGGCATCGACGAGGTGCGCGCCGAAGTTCTGCCGGACGGCAAGGTGGAGGCCGTTCGCGCCCTTCAGACCGGCGGCCGGCGCGTGGCCTTCGTGGGGGATGGCGTCAATGACGCGCCGGCTCTGGCGGCGGCCGATGTCGGGCTCGCCGTCGGCGGCGGCACGGACGTCGCCATCGAGAGCGCCGATGTGGTCCTGACCGGTGGCGACCTGCGGGGCGCCGTGAACGCCGTCGCCCTCTCCCGGGCGACGATGCGCAACATCCGCCAAAACCTGGTCTGGGCGTTCGGCTACAATGTAGTGTTGATCCCGGTCGCCGCAGGACTGCTCTTCCCCGTGTTCGGCTGGTTGCTGTCGCCCATGCTGGCCGCCGGCGCCATGGCCCTGTCCAGCGTCAGCGTCCTCACGAACGCGCTGCGCCTCCGTGGCCTCAGGTCCCGCTTCGAAGGAGTTGTCGCATGAATATCGGCCAGGCCTCCAAGGCGACCGGCGTTTCGACCAAGATGATCCGCTACTACGAGTCCGTCGGCCTGATCCGGCCGGCGGACCGGACCGAGAGCAACTACCGGGACTTCTCGGATCGGGACGTGAACGAGTTGAGATTCATTCGCCGAGCCCGCAACCTTGGCTTTTCGGTCGAGGAGATCACGCATCTGCTCTCGCTCTGGCGGGACCGGGACCGATCGAGCCGGGAGGTGAAGGCGATCGCCGACAAGCATGTCGCCGACCTCGACGCGCGGATCGCAGAGATGACCGCCATGGCCGACACCCTGCGCGACCTTGCGCGGTGCTGCGCAGGCGACGACCGGCCGGACTGCCCGATCCTCACCGACCTGTCCGCCTCGGCCGCCGCCCCTGCGAGCGCGACGGTGAAGACGTCCCGGCGCTCGCCGAGACCCGCCCTGGCAGCGTCCTGACGCAGTCGAATTGAGCCGGATGCATTGGGTCAGATCCTTGGTTCCGAACGTCAGGGCCGACACCATCGGGATGTAATCGGAGAATCCCGATTCTTGGGAGGTATGCGACTGCCCGCTCTGCTCATGCCGGATCGCGCAGCGCGTCAGGCCGGAATGCTGGACTCCGTGAAGGGGGCCTCTACACTTCGCGTCGGCGGGTTCCGGAATGGATAGGCGCTGATCTTGAGCCGGGGGACGCTTTGCGTCGGCGGCGATCAGAACTGAAACTCCCGGCTTCCGTACAGAAGTTCCAGACCCGCCCCCTTCTCTCATCCGTCCGACGGACGAACTTCAATCGACATCCGGGTCGATGATCCCAGCCCGTACCGCCACCGCCACGGCCTCGATCCGGGTGCGCACCCTGAATTTGGCGCAGGCTTTCTCCAGATTCCTGCGCACCGTCAACTCCGGCCATCCCGGATCGATCACCACCGTTCACGCCGATTCCGCCACCCTGGCCTTCGAGCAGCTGACCCTGCTGGTCCGCGAGTCCGAGGGCGGCCGCGATCTGCCGCGCGACGACATCCGCACCCTGCTGCACCTGATGGTCGATGTGGTCGTGCAGATGAAGAAGACGGACGGTCGGTTCCTGATGACGGAGGTCTGGCATGACCCGCTTCGCAAGCGCCGCGCCGGCGACTAGGGCCGGTCTGGTCGCGGTCGCCGTCCTCGCCGCCTCCGCCCTGTTCGCGGCCGGAGCCCTGACCATCGCCCTGATCGGCCTTGGGCGCTTCTCCGCCGACATCGAGCCGGCCCGCGTGCCGGGCTGGTTCCTCTATTACCGTCATGATCCCGACGTCCGGCGCTGGCTGGCGATCGGCGCCGGCGTGATGAGCCTCGGCCTGTTGATCCTTGTGATGGCCGCGGCCCTGGGCGTGCGCCGGCCGCTGCACGGCGCGGCCCGTTGGTCGACGGCGGGCGAACAGCGCAGGCACGGCCTGCGGGCGAAGAGCGGACTGCTGCTGGGCGAGGCGGCGGGCGAACTCCTGATCAGCGACGGGCCGGAGCATGTGATGCTCTACGCACCGACCCGGACCGGCAAGGGCGTCGGGGTGGTGATTCCCAATCTGCTGGCCTGGCCGGCCTCGGTCGTGGTCCTGGATATCAAGCGGGAGAACTTCAGCGCCACCGCCGGCTTTCGCGCGGAGGCCGGCCAGACCGTCCATCTGTTCGACCCGCTTGCGTCCGACGGGCGCACGGCGCGGTTCAATCCGCTCGACCACATCGACCGGTCATCCGCGGTCGCAGTGCTGGACGAGCTGCAGCGCATCGCGGGCATGCTGTTCCCCGCCCATAGCCATGCGGACCCCTTCTGGTCGGAGGCGGCCCGCACCGGCTTCATCGGCGTGGGCGCCTACGTCGCCGCCACGCCTGAGTTGCCGTTCACCCTGGGCGAGATTTATCGCCAGCTGACCGAGGGCGATCCGCGGGAGCGCTTTCCCAAGCTGCTGGAGCAGCGCCGCAAGAACGGCGATCCCCTGCCCAAGGGGGCGGAGACGGCGCTGACCGACTTCTGAAGTTCCGGCGAGAACACCTTCGCCTCGATCCGTCAGTCGATCACCACCCGGATGGGCTTGTGGCTCAACCCCCTTGTGGACGCCGCGACCAGCGGCAGCGACTTCGACCTGCGAATGATCCGTAGCGGTCGTCTGTCCCTGTACCTGGCCGCCTCGCCCGAGAACATGGATCGGGTCGCCCCGCTGTATGCCTTGCTGTTCCAGCAATTGGTGGACCTGAACAGCCGCGCCCTGCCCGCCCCGGGCGATCGTCCGACCCTCGTGCTGCTCGATGAGTTCGCCCGGCTTGGTCGGGCCCCGGTGCTGGCGCACGCCTTCGCCTGGGTGGCCGGTTACGGCCTGCGCCTCCTGCCCGTCATTCAGAGCCCCTCCCAGCTGCGCGCCCTGTATGGCCCGGACCTGACGGAAGACATTCTCACCAACTGCGGACTGGAGATCGTCTTCGCCCCCAAGGAGCTGAAGGTGGCTCAGGAGCTCAGCGAGCGGCTCGGCTACTACACCTATCGGGCGCGCAGCCGCAGCCGCCCGACCGGCCTCGGCCAGGGCCGGCGCAGCCTGACCGACTCCGACCAGAAGCGCGCCCTGATGCTTCCCCAGGAGCTGATGCAGCTCTCGGCCAAGGCGCTGATCGTCCTCAAGGCCGGATTGTCGCCCACCCGGGGACGCAAGCTCGTCTACTACCGGGACAAGCGCTTCACCGGCAGGCTCCGTCCGCCGCCGGAAACCGCCCACGCCCCGACGCCGATTCCGCCACCCATTGCGGCGCCTGCGCCCTCGCCCATCGACGACACCGACATGACCTTCGACAGCATCGTGCGCCGCTTCGCCGCGGAGGGTCTGAGGCCGCCGCCGCCCGGCGCCGGCGAGGCGGAGGTGCAGGCCTGGCTTGATCGCGTCGCCGCGCCCGCCGCGGCTCCGGCGCCCTTTGAGCGTCAACCATGACCCGCTCGCCGTCCAGAACCGTCCCGGCCAACCGGCTGGTGCCGCAGCCCGGCGCCTCTGGGGAGCGGCGTTCGCTCGACAAGGGGGATGTGCCCACCCAATTGCTGGACCGCTATCTGATCGAGCGCGACCGGCAGGGTCGCGCCGAGCGCTACTATCGCGACCACAAGGCCGCAGATCCCGTGTTCCGGGATCATGGTCGCGCCCTCTCGTCGCTCCACGCCTATCCGGACACGGTCGCTTCCATGCTTCGGGTCGCGCAGCACCGGAACTGGTCGCAGATCAAGGTGTCGGGAGACGAGGCCTTCCGCCGCGAGGTCTGGGTCCAGGGGCGGAGCCTCGGTCTGGAGGTGGCCGGCTACAAGCCCAGCGAACGGGACCGTCAGGCCGCCAACGAACCGGAGCGCGCCAAGGGGGGGCGCGCCGCGACAGAGCCCCGCAAGGAGCCCTCCCCCGAAGCCGTCAAGCGCCGCCTCGAGATGGCGGCCGTGGTGGTCCGCACCCTCATCGCCGACCCGGCCGCCCAGGCGCGCCTGATGGAACGGGCCTGGGCTCGCGTATGGCCGGAGAGGGAGAAGTCTCGCGCCCGCGATGCCGATGCAAGCCGGCGAGCGGAGCGGCGTCGGGAGCGCTAGGATCGCCCGGCGAATGACCGGAGAGCGCCGTGGCCGAACCCCTGATCGATGTCTGGGACGTCGAAACCTTCGACGCCGAACTTCGACAGCGGCTGGTGGAGAAGGCCGAGTTGCTGCGGGGCTATCATACGACGGCGCGCGAGAACCTCATCCAGCGGGAACTCTCGGATCGGACCGGCCCGTATCCGGACAACCCCTTCGCGGGGGACCACATCGAGCTGGCCGAAACGCTGATGGCGGTCATGAACCAGCGCACGATCCGGGCGTGGCACTACACCCGGCTGACTGATGCCGAGGCGGATCGACTGCGTCAGGACGGCGTCGTTCTCCCGTCATCGCAGTCCATCCGCGCCCGCCTGGACGCGCAGGTGGCTGCGGGGACCTTCACCCCCGAGATCGCCGACGCCCTGCATGCCGCCAGTCCCTTCCAGCGGGGCCAGGCCGACATTCGTTCGGGCCGGTTCTGGATGGTTTCTCATCCCCGCGACATCCGGGACGGCGGAGTCGAACTGCTGCTTGGAAACTGGGGCGGCGAAGGCGTCTACTTCTGGCTCTCAGACCCCGAACACCAGGCCCTCGTGGCCTCCATCGGGCGCGCCCGCGTCCTTGAGATCGCGGCGCCTTTGTCGACAAGCCGGCACGCCTTCTCGGCCGCCGAGGCGGTCATGGCCGCCTTCGCCCGCTCCATCGGATGCGACCCGGGGGCGAAGGCCTTCGATCTCTATGTGGGCGAGCCTCTGCCGCCCGAGGCGGTCCTGACGATCCATACCGAGGGAGACCCCGCCTTCGAGCGCATCGGAAACGGCTATCCGGCCCGCTATATTGACGCGGATCGGGGCCGGTGGGACGCGATCGAAGCGCAGATCGCGCGCCGCCGGCGCTAACGCGACCGATCCCTGGCGGGCTGCGGCCTCTCCCGATCCACGGCCAGCGCCCGGGCGAGGATCTCCCGGCGCGTCAGGACGGGCGGCAGGGAGCGGATGAACTGCTCCAGATCCTGCCCAAGCCGACGGTCGTCATCCGCCTTCGACACCTGCAGCCGCAAGGCCTCGACCACCAGCGTCCGCCGTATGGCCGCCTGCCGCTGACGCAGGCGCGTCTCCCAAGGCGGTTCGGAGGACGGTGGCTGGGCCGCCGACTCCAGCGCCCCCGCCAAGGTCTTCGGCAGCGGCCCGTCACCGCGCTCGAACCGTTCGCGCAGCTTGCGCACCGGCGTGCAGCGCGAAAACCGCGTCGGGGATGTCCTTGGGCGTCTCCGTCAGCGTCCCGTGCTCGCGCATCCGAGCATAGAGCGAGGGCGCACTCACCAGCGGCCTTCCCGGATTTCGACATCGAACCCGTGGGTCACCGAGCCGAAGGTCCGCAGCGCGTCCCTTCTCGCCGTGTCGAGTTCAGCTGCCGCCGCCTCAGTCACCGTGAATACGGGGCAGTCCTCCTGGCCGCAGTCGCAATGCCGCACGCCACCGTCGGCCAGCCGGGCCCTGAACAGCTCGCGCGTGAGGTCGAGCTTCTCGACGACGGTCGCCAACGTTGCCCGGACGGCGGCCGACCGGATGTGATGGCGTGACGGGATGCGCCGCACCTCAAGCCCTTCCCGCGTTCGCCACACGCCGGTGTTGAGCGCTTCGATGGTGTCGCTGATCGCCTGTTGGAAGGCCGGCAACTGGCTTTCACCCTGGAAGGGCGTGTGGAAGACGGGACGATCGAACACCGCCGCCATCAGCTGCAGTGCGTCATCGTCAGTCAGGTCCGGGAAATCGTCAATGAACCGGCGCAAATCCTCAGCGCCGCCGGGGAACGCCACGCCTTCCACGAACCGCCGCAACAGGAACTCGGCGTCATGGCGCAGATGCTCCTCGAACTCGCCGCCGGACCAGGCGTCGGCGTGCGTGACGCCGAGCGACCGTCCAAAGATTCTGACGTGGTCCCGTCGCTCCGACGAGATGTTGGCGCGACAGATGAAGCGTATGGCGTCGGGCTTTCCGGTCGGGGCATCGGCGGCCCGCCGCATGTCCCGTTCGGCCTTGGTCTTGGTGAGGCTGCTGCGATTGACGCATTGCACGACGGTTCGGCGATTAGGTTCATCATCGAAGACCTGCGTCCCGATGATGTCGCGGCCCAAGTCACTCCCTGTCTGGCCGTGCCAGGCGACATCGACCCAGCCCGCCCGCAGCAGGTAGGCGAAGACCAGGCGCTCGAAATCCACGCCGCCGAAGTCTTCGAAATGGATCGGCTTGACCACTGTTGTCGGCATCGCACTCACCCGTCTGGAAAGACGGGCGAGGCTCGGACACCTCGCCGATGATGGCAACTGGGAGTTGCCGCAACGGTCGACTTAAGGGCTGGGCTTGCCGCCCGCATCCCGTCCGTCGCCGCCCCTACGCCGCATAGACCGGCGCGAAACCGCCGCCGGGAGTCCTGAAGTTGGTGGTCTGGCCCTGATAGAGGCGGGCGGCGGCAAGAAGGGGCCTGGCTCGGTAGGTGTAGAGGCGGACGTCCAGCTTCAGAGACCGCACCTCGCCGTCCACGCGGACCCGGCGCTCACCGGGCGGGGCAACCTCCTGGGCGATGTAGCCGCCCTTGCTCACATGCGCCCAAACCCCGCGGGTGATCTTGTCGCCACGGTAGACCGCCTTGCCGCCGTGCCCGCCCGCGGGCTTGAAGAAGAACTGCTTGCGCTCGGCCCACATCGCTTCAGCGTTTTCCTTGGTCACGAGAATGGTTCTCGGAATCGCCGCCAGCGCCCGCTCGTGTCGATCCGGAAGCGCCAACGCGCGCACAGCCGCCGGGTCGGAAAGCAGCACCAGGTTCCGCTTGTCGGCCAGCAGAGCGTGATTTCGAGCGTTCGGCGTCACCACCACCGCCCCATCGAGGTAGGCGTCACGAAGCGGTCGGTGGTCTTCCGCCTCGAAAGCGAAATCCACGAGCCGGTTGTAGACCAGGTCGATCGCACGACCCCGGTGCGACAGCCGGCCGCCGGCGTGGTCGAACTCCGTCGGATCGGCGATCACCGCCTCGACGCCGCGCCGTTCGAACAGCGACTTCGCCAGCAGGAACTCCGGATAGAGGTACTGCTCCGTCGGCCTGTCGTCGACAATGGCGATCAGGCCGGGCTGCCCAGCCCTCCCTTGCGACGCCCATTCGTCGAGGAACATGCGCCAGACCGCCACCTCGAACGCTCCGGACCCGTCAACCGGAAAGGCCTCTCTCACCTCGCGACAGCAAGCGCTCTGCGCCCGCGCCAGCATGGCGTTGAGGAAGGCGCCGCCGGCGTTGGTGTTGATCTCGATGAGCCGCGGCCCGTCGTCGCCCAGATGGAAATCGTACCCCATGAAGGCGCCGCGAGGGCCAAAATCCCGCCGAGCGATCTCGGGCGCCCAGCTCGTCACCTGCTCCTGGTAGCTTGGGGTCTCGGCCGCCGCTTCCAAGGCCTCGACGACCACGGTCATAGCCGCGAGGTCCTCTTTGGAGACGAAGACGGGCCCGTTCGAGAATAGATGCGGACGCTCGGAAAGCAGGGCGTCGATTAATTGCGGATCTGAGGTTTCGCGGCTAAGGGCGGTCTCGAGCGCCGGCCGTTCCAGCGTGATGCAGAAACACGCCCGATTGAGCACCTCGTCCCGGCTCGGCCGACCGGCGTCGTCGTGCGTCATGCGACGTCCTCTTCCCTGTCTTCACAAACCCCGGCCCAGGAACGAACCTGCTTGTCCGGGTTCGTAAACCGAGCCGTCGAGTCGGAGCGACAGTGGCTGGTCTGATCCTCGCCATCAATGCCGGTTCATCCAGCCTGAAGTGCGCCCTCCATGACGAGCTCGGCGAACGGCGGGTCTGGAGCGCCTCCGTCGCTGGACTGGCCGGCGAATCGCGCCTGAGCGTCCGGCGGGAAGACGCGACAGAGTCTCGGCACGAGCCGCTCTCCGGCGGGCCGATGTCGGCCTCGCGAGCTCTGGACCTGCTGCTCGAGCGCCTGCGCGCCGCGAAGCGGCTCGGAGAGATCACGGCGGTCGGGCACCGGATCGTGCATGGTGGTCGGGACTATTTCGAACCCACCCCGTTGGACGGACGGGTGCTGGCGGACCTGCGGCGGCTTGCGCCGCTGGCTCCAGCGCATCAAGAGGTCAATATCGCCTGCGTCGAGACGGCCATGGCGGCGATCCCCGGCGTTCCGCACCTGGGATGCTTCGATACGGCCTTCCATCACTCCCAGCCCCGGCTTGCGCGCCTCTACGCCCTGCCCCGCGCCCTCAGCGGCGACGGCGTGATGAGCTACGGCTTTCACGGCTTGTCTTTCGCCTGGATCGCGCAGGCGCTGCAGACGGTCCTCGGCGAGCGGGCGGGCGGCCGGACCATCGTCGCCCACTTGGGCTCCGGAGCTAGCCTCTGCGCGCTCCATGACGGGCGCAGTATGGCCACGACCATGGGGATGACGCCCCTGGATGGGCTGCCGATGAGCACCCGCAGCGGCGCGCTCGATCCGGGCGTGGTCCTGCATCTGATTAGCGATCGGGGCCTGTCGCCCGACGCGGTCGCCGATCTGCTCACCCACCACTCCGGCCTGCTGGGCGTCTCCGGCCTTTCCGGGGACATGGAGGTCCTGCTGGACAGCGGCGCCTCGGAAGCCCGCGAGGCGGTGGACCTGTTCGTCTACCGCGCCGGTCGCGCCATCGGCTCTCTCGCCGCCGCGCTGGGCGGCCTGGACACCCTGGTGTTCACCGCCGGCATCGGAGAGAACTCGCCGGAGATCCGGCGGCGGATCTGCGCGGCCGCGGGCTGGCTCGGGGTCCGCCTGGACGAGGCCCGGAACACCGCAGGCGACCGACGCATCAGCGCCGGAGACTCGGCCGTCAATGTGCTTGTGCTCCCCACAGACGAACAGTCGATGATCGCCCGCCTTGCCGGCGACTGGCTCCGTCGAAGCCGAGGGTGAATTCCGCTTCCGCCAGGGGCCGCGGCGGGGGCAATTTCGGTTTGCGTCAGATCAAGGCGGCCCGTGGGGTCCCGGTTCAGCCTGCGTCGAGGGAGGTGCCGCGGCGGACACCCTGGCGAGGGGCTCACCGTTTCGCTGCGTATCCTTTGGAGGGAGGGCCTTGAGATGAGGACGAACCTGGGACTGGCGGCGAAGGTCGTGATCGGGCTCTTCGCCCTGACGCTCCTGGCCCTGCTGGCCTTCGAACATCGAATGCACCTGCTGGGATGGGCGCCTCTGCTGCTGCTCCTCCTCTGTCCGCTCATGCACTTCACGATGCATGGGCGACATGGCTCGCACGGGGGCCATGCACACGCCCCCCGCGCTCAAGACCCCGACAGCGGGCGCGCGCCATGACCCAGACACCCCAAGCCTACGGCCTCTGGTCCCTGGTGATCGTCAATTCCGTCCTATTCATTTTCTTCGCGCTCAGCTTCTTCAAGCCGCGGACGAGCCTCGACTGGCGGGCGTTCGGCGCCTTCAGCGCCTTCATCGTGGCGCTCTTCACCGAGATGTACGGCTTTCCGCTCACCATCTACCTGCTGTCGGGCTGGCTGCAGACGCGGTTCCCCGGCGTCAATTGGCTGTCGCACGATGCAGGCCACCTGCTGGAGATGACCATCGGCTGGAAGGCCAACCCCCACTTCGGCCCGTTCCATATCCTGAGCTTCATCTTCATCGGCCTCGGCTTCTGGCTGATTTCGACCGCCTGGTCCGTGCTCTACCGGGCCCAGAAGGAGGGCGTGCTGGCGTCCACCGGCCCCTACTCGCGGATGCGTCATCCTCAGTACGTCGGCTTCGTGCTGGTGATGTTCGGCTTCCTGTTGCAGTGGCCGACCCTCCTGACCCTGATCATGTTCCCGATCCTGGTCGTGACCTACTGGCGGCTGGCGTTGGCCGAGGAGAAGGCCGTGCTGGCCGAGTTCGGCGACGCCTACCGCCGCTACAAGGCCGTCACGCCAGCGTTTCTGCCTCGACTGGGCGCGCCCGCGGCCGCCTGACCCGCCTTCCGTCCAGGAGTTCCCTTGCGCACCGCGACCGTCGACGTCACCAGCTTCAGAACCCCGCTCGATCCCCTCGTGGTCGAAAAGAAACTCCGCGCCTTGCCGGGTGTCGCCCAGGTCGCGGCGAACTTCGCCTCGGCCTCGGCGACCGTCACCTACGACGAGTCCAGGACGAGCGTCGCGGCGCTGCGCCAGGCGGTGCGCGATTGTGGTTTCCATTGCCGGGGCGAGGTCCT
>Ga0154912_117_pt13 | contig 38521 bp, 40 predicted proteins | sample RifCSPhighO2_01_FD_105881 | JGI IMG/M metagenome (GOLD analysis project Ga0154912, IMG submission 105881) | Caulobacterales bacterium RIFCSPHIGHO2_01_FULL_70_19 | reverse complement strand
GGGGAGGAGGCGCGAACCATGCTCGAGCTCCGTCCCAACTGCGAGTGCTGCGACCGCGACCTGCCGTTCGACAGCCCCGAGGCCCGCATCTGCACCTTCGAATGCACCTTCTGCGCGGCCTGTGCGGAGGCGGCGCTCAAGGGCGTCTGCCCCAACTGCGGCGGGAACCTGGTGGCGCGGCCGATCCGGCCGGCGCGGCTGCTGGCGAGGTATCCGGCTTCGACGAAGCGGGTGGTGAAGCCGGCCGGCTGTGTCGCCGCTTGAGACGCTGGCCGCTCCGCCACGTCTGGATTTCCTCGGCCCTTCTCGGCGTCGTCTGCGCCGTCGCCATCATTGCGGTGCAGGTCAGCGTGGCCTTGGCCCTGCCCGGATCCGAACCGGCGTTTCGGGCGGGAGAAGCGACAGCGCCGCCCGACAAGGCGTTTGTCACCGTCGTCCGGGAGCTTGTCAGCAGCGCCGTGCTCGTCCCGTGGTTGGAGACTCTTCTGCTGTTCTACCTGCCTCATCTGGCGTTCCGCCGCCTGAAGGGGCCCGCTGCGGCGGCGCTGTTCACCGCCCTCATGGCCGCCATTGGCTGGGGCCTGCATGGTTCAGACGTCTATGCGATCGGCCACGGCCTGGATTTCGGGATGCTTGGCCTGTGGTTCTGGACCGTTTGGGCCACGCGGGATGCGCGACGCGCCATCCTCGCGACGACCTTGGCGCACAGCGTCTGGAACGGGCTGCTGATCCTGGCTTGGGTCCTGTGGGGAAGGACCTAGACCACCAGCGGCGCGAAGGCCGAGACCACCTGCTCGTAGGCCGCGCGCTTGAACGGGACGATCAGCCCGGGCGCCTCGTCCAGCCGGCCCCAGCGCCAGGCGTCGAACTCGATCTCGGCGTGCTGCTCCAGGTCGATCTCGGACTCCTCGCCGGTGAAGCGGAAGGCGAACCACTTCTGCTTCTGGCCCTTCCACCCGCGCGCCTGCTTCGTGCCGCCGTAGTCGGGCGGGAAGTCGTAGGCGATCCACTGCTGGATCTCCGCCAGCGGCTCGACCGAGACGACGCCGGTCTCCTCGGCCAGCTCGCGCCGGGCGGCGGCCTCGTAATCCTCGCCCTCGTCGACGCCCCCTTGCGGAAACTGCCAGCAGTGCGGCTCCGGCGTCCCCGCGCGCCGCCCGTACCAGACCCTGCCGTCCGGATGGAACAGGACGACGCCGACGTTGGGGCGGTGGTGGGGGAGGTCGGTCATCGGGAGGTGCTAGGTGCTAGGTTCCAGGGACTGGGGAGCAAGAGAGCGTGAGACGCCGGGCACAACGCGTCTTTCCCCCTAGCACCTATCCCCTGGCACCTAGAACCTATCTTCCCGGCCGGCTCGCCATCGCCGAGGCCGGGGCGAGCTGCAGGCCGCGGGCGTCGAGCCCGGCGGTCCAGCGGGCGACCGCCTCGACCGTGACCGGATAGCTGAAGCCTGAGCCCATGGCCTGGCCGCGCGCCTTGGCCAGCGCCTCCAGCGCGTTGAGCTGGCCGACGATCGCGGCGGGCGACTGCTGCTCGTCGATGATGCGGTTGGCGCTGGCGCGGGCCCAGGCGCCCCGGCTGCGGCTCATCGAGCCGTCGTCCAGGAAGGCGATCCCCCGCTGGCGCAGCAGGCCGGTGAAGGCGCTCATGCCCGCCTCGGAGCCGACGAAGCGATCCCCAAGATAGTTGGTCACCCCGAAATAGCCGGTGGCTCGGCTGAGCAGCCAGTTCAGCCTGGCCTCGATCTCGGCCGGCTCGGCCGAGGCCATCAGGGTGTAGGGCCCGGGGTCGTTGGCCGGATAGCCGGTCGGCTCCATCGGGATTTCGATCATCACCTCGTGGCCCTGGGCGCGGGCGAGGTCGATCCAGCCCTGCAGACCTTCGGCGTAGGGGACGAAGCTGAGCGTCACCTCCGCCGGCAGGCGTTCGATGGCGGCGCGCGTGGTGGCGGGATTGAGGCCAAGGCCGCCGACGATCAGGGCCACGCGGGGCTTGCCGTTGGACTGGAACGGACGGGCGTAGGCCTGGGCCGGCACCCGGCCGTCGGGCGCGATGCGCGGCAGCGGACCGTCGGGCCCGGGCTGGTGCAGGCCGGCGATGGGGGCGGCGGGCAGCGGCCGGGCCGCGACGCGCGGGGCGGTGACCGGCGCGCCGTTTCCGGACACGGTGGCCCCGTCCGGCAGGGTGATGACCGCCTCGCCCAGCAGGGCGGGGTCGGTCTCGCCGGTGAGGTCGGCGTAGAGGCCGCCGGCGTCCATCGAGAAGGCCTCGAGGCCCGTGGGGGTCGGCGCCGGCGCCGGCGGCTGGCGTTCCAGGGCGACGCGGGCCGAGGGCGCTCCGGCGCGCGGATCGCCGAGGACGGTGACGAACAGCGCGGCGGCGGCGAGCAACAACAGGCCCGCCCCGGCGACGGCGACGGGGGGCTTCTTCAGGAATCGGCCGGCCGGGGCCAGCCGGTCGCGCAGGGCGACCCGGGCCGGCGGCGTTCCGGCGGTGGCGGCGAGAACGGACTGGCGCTTTGCGAACATGGACCGTGTGGACGCTCGAAGGCGGGGCCGCGCGGGCGGACCCCTTCGACGCTCACCTTGCCGCACCCCGGTTAAGAAAGCCTAACGGGGCGTTAGCCATGCGGGAGTTAGGGCTTGGGGCTTAGGGCTTAGGGCTTAGGCTCAGGAGCCCGGGGCTTGGTGAGGCTGCCGCCCCCTGGTTCCTAAGCCCTACGCCCTAACTCCTCTCCCTAGGGCGCTTCGTCGCCTTCAGGCTCCGCCGCCGCCATGGCCGTGCCGGGCGGCGTGACCACGATCCCCTCCGGCGCGGCCGCCAGCTGCGTCAGGTTCCCGCCGGCGCGGAGCACGTCGAGCGCGCGCTCGAGCTGGTAGTCCTTGCTCGCCTCGTAGCCCTCGCCCGGCGCCTCGTAAGGGGTGTGGGCGCCCTTGCGCTCCTCTCCGATCGAGGAGTCCAGGGCGGTGGCGTAGGCGGCCTCGGAATAGATGAAGCTGGAGCGGGAGACGATGCGCGCCTCGGCCGCCGAGCGCGCCACCTCGAGGTCAGGCTCGATGCCGATCTTCTGGATGGAGCGGCCCGAGGGCGTGTAGTACCGCGCCGTGGTGATCGACAGGGCCCCGTCGGCGCCGCCGCGCAGCGGGATGACGGTCTGGACCGAGCCCTTCCCGAAGCTGGTCAGGCCGACGATGGTGGCCCGCTGGTGGTCCTTCAGCGCGCCCGCGACGATCTCGGAGGCCGAGGCCGAGCCGTAGTTGATCAGCACCACGACCGGCGCGCCGTCGGTGAGATCGCCCGGCCGTGCCGAATAGCGCATGATCTGCTCGGGCTTGCGGCCTCGCTGGCTGACGACCTCGCCCCGCTCGAGGAAGGCGTCCGACACGGCGATGGCCGCGTCCAGCAACCCGCCGCCGTTGTTGCGCAGATCCAGCACCCAGCCCTTGATGGCGGGGTTCTCCTGCTTGAGCCGGGCGATGGTCTCGCCCAGCTCCCGGCCGGTGTTCTCGTTGAAGGTCGAGACGCGCAGGTAGCCGAACTCGCCTTCCACCCGTCCCGAGACCGACTCGATCTTGATCACCTCGCGCGTCAGCACGACCTCGCGCGGCTCCTCGCCGTCGCGCAGGAAGGTGACGGTGACGGAGGTGCCGATCGCGCCGCGCAGCTTCTCCGAGACCTGGCTGACGGTCAGACCCGACGCGCTCTGGCCGTCGATCGCCGAGATGACGTCGCCCGCCTGGACCCCGGCCCGGGCGGCCGGGCCGCCGTCCATGGGCGAGATGATCTTCACCAGCCCGCCTTCCGAGGTGATGGTCAGACCGACGCCCGAATACTGGCCCTCGGTGCGCTCGCGCAGCTCGCCGTAGTCGCGGGGCGGCAGGTAGTTGGAGTGGGGGTCGAGCGCGCCCATCATGCCCTGCAGCGCCGCCTCGATCAGCTTCTTGTCGTCGACCGGCACGACGTACGCCTGCTCGACGATGCCGAGGACGTCGCCGAACAGGCCGATCATCCGGAACGCCTCGTTGCGGGGGGTCTGCCCCGCGGAGGCGGCGGCCCCGAGCCCGACCACGGTGGCGGCGGCGGCGGCGGCGCCGATCATCAGCAGCTTGCGCATTCGTCTTCTTCTCTCGGGCCGGGAGCCGACCGGTTCTCCCATCTAGGAGGTCCGTGGTCCGAATTCGTGGCGCGCCGGCGTTCGCCCGATAAAATCAGCGTCATCCGGGGATTGGAAGCGGATTCGCCCGGCGGGGGCCGCTCAGCGCAGCCAGGGCGCCGGATCCACCGGCCGTTCCTCGCGGCGCAGCTCGAACGCGATCTCGCCGCCGGCGTCGGCGCGGCCGAGGATCTGGCCGTCGGCCACCCGGGCGCCGGTCTCGACCACGACCTCGTCCAGACCCGCGATCACCCCGCGCCAGCCCGGGCCGAGGTCGAGGATGACCACCTGCCCCCAGCCGGACAGGGGGCCCGTCCACGCCACCCGGCCGTTCGCCGGCGCGCGGGCCTCCAGTCCGTCGCCCCGCCAGCGCCAGCCGGCGGCGCCGCGCTCGGACGGCGGTCCGGCCACCGGCGAAGTCAGGCTGGACCGCCCGGCCGGCAGGCGCGCGACCGGGGACGGCGCCTCGCCCTCGGCCGGAACCTCGGCCCCGATCTGCCGCAAGCGGGCCTCGAGGGCGGCGGCGGCCCGCTCGGCCTCGCGCGCCTCGGCCCGCAGCACCGCCTGAAGCGACGCCTTGCGCGCGGCCAGCCGTTCGATCTCGGCGCGACGGTCGCCGCGGGCGCTCTCGGTGGTGAACAGCTGCTCGCTGTTCAGGGCGGCGAGACGGCGGATGCGGGCCAGCTCCGCCTGCTGGTCGGCGAGCGCCCGGGCCCGCGCCTGCAGCTCGGGGGCCATGGCGCGCATCAGTATGCTGGCCCGCACCGTGTCGACCGCCCGTTCCGCCGGAACCAGCAGGGGCGGCGGCGGCCGCCGGCTCAGGGTCTGCAGGGCCGACAGGAGGCGCGCCTGCCGGCCGCGCGCCTGCGCCAGGCGCGCCATCAGCGCGGACTCGCGCTGGCCCAGCTCCCGCAACCGCGCCCGCTGGGCCGCGAGGCGGCCGTCGTCGGCGTCGACCTGCGCGCGCAGGCGGGCGAGGTCGCGTTCGAGAGACGCGATCTCCGCGCCGGCCTCGGCCGCCTCGGTCCTCAGGCTGCGGGCGCGGGCGCGTTCGTCGCGGAACTCGGCCTGCAGCCGCGCCGTCTCGCCCGCGGGCTGCGGCGCGGCGGCCACTGGCACGGCGGCGGCGAGGGCGACGGCGGCGAGCAGGAGCGGGCGCATCAGTCGCGATGATAGGGCGAACCGGCGAGGATGGTCACCGCCCGGTACAGCTGCTCGGCGAGCATGGCGCGGGCCAGGGCGTGCGGCCAGGTCTGCGGGCCGAAGGCGAGGGTCGAGGCGGCGGCGGCGCGGACGCTGTCGTCGAGGCCGTCGGCCCCGCCGATGGCGAACACCAGTCGCCGCTCGCCGCCGTCGCGCAGGCCCGCGATGTGGTCGGCGAAGGCGCGGCTGGACCAGGTCCTGCCGCGCTCGTCGCAGGCGATCAGGTGGGCGCCCTCGGCCGCCTTCAGGATCAGTTCGGCCTCGGCCGCCTTGCCGGGCTTGCGCGGCTCGAGATCGATCAGCTCGAGGGGGCCAAGGCCCAGCGCCCGGCCGGTCAGGGTGGCGCGCCCGGCCCAGCCGGCGGCCAGCTGCGCCTCGGGGCCCCGCCCCGGCTTGCCGATGGCGATGATCCCCAGCTTCACGGCGTCAGGCGATCAGGAGGCGCGGGCGGCGCCGCGATGGCCGCTGTCGACCGACCAGATCTTCTCGATGTTGTAGAAGGCGCGGACTTCCGGCCGGAACAGGTGGACGATGACGTCGCCGGCGTCGAGCAGCACCCAGTCGCAGTGCGGCAGGCCCTCGACCTTCACCTTGCCGAGACCGTGGTCCTTGAACAGACGCTGCAGGTGGTCGGCCAGGGCGCCGACGTGGCGGTGCGAGCGGCCGGAGGCCACGATCATGGCGTCGGACATGGGGCTCTTGCCGCGCAGGTCGATCAGGACGATGTCCTGCGCCTTGTCGTCGTCCAGCTTGGAGAGGATGGCCTGTTCGAGCTCGGTCGAGCCGACCGGGAGGGGAGCCTGCGGACCGTCTTCGGTGCGGATGGGCGCGATCGGGTCCATCTCGTGCGCCGTGTTCGAGACGGCGGCGTCTTGCGCATCGTGCGCGGGCGAGGGGGTCAGCGGAGGGCTCCGGAACGGTTACGAAAGCGGCTACCTAGCACGAACCGGCCGGCGCGTCACCGGTTCCCGGCCGCGGCGGCGGCGCGCAGGGCCGTCGACGAGCGGGGGTTGAGCGGCGCCGACAGCCAGGTCCAGGCGGGCGCCGCCAAGTCCGGCAAGGCGCGCGCGCGATGGTCGGGCAGACGGGCCCGGGCGAAACGTTCGGCGGCGGGCGCGGTGCGGCTTTCCAGCAGTGAACCGGGCCGCGCGATCACCGCCACCGGCATCAGCCGCATGATGTCGGTCCAGCCCCGCCAGCGGTGAAAGCTGGCCAGGTTGTCGGAGCCCATCAGCCAGACGAAGCGCACGCCGGGGTGGCGGGCGACCAGGGCGCGCAGGGTGTCGACGGTCCAGCAGGTCCCCAGCCGCGTCTCGACGTCGGAGACGATCATCGAGGGCCCGTGCGCCGCCTGGCGCGCGGCCCGCTCCGCCGACGCCATCCGCTCGGCGAGCGGCGCCGTGTGCCGCGCGTCCTTGAGCGGGTTCTGCGGCGACACCAGCCAGACGACCCGGTCGAGATCGAGCCGCCGCATCGCCGTCTCGGCCACGTGGGCGTGGCCGTCGTGGGCCGGATTGAACGAGCCGCCGAACAGGCCGACGCGCATCCCCGGCCGCAGGTCCAGCCCGTCGCGCAGCCCCCCGCGGCGGGGGCCGAAGGCGCGGGGCGCGGGACCGGCGTGGAAGAAGGGCAAGGCGCGCTCGCGAGGGGCTTATGCTCACCAGCGCCCTAACACGGCGAAGCGGCGCTGTCGCGGACGATCAGTGCGGCTGGCGCTTGAAGGTGTCGCCGACCTCCGTGGCGTCGGGACCGTCGGGGCCCGCGGTCTGCTTCTCCCGTTCGGCGTTGCGCTTCACCGCCTCATCGGAGGTGGAGGCGTCCGGCCGCCCGAGCGGGATCGCCCCGTTCTCGTCGCGCCCCTCGGTCTGGATCGGCTTCTGGTCGGTCATGGCGTGGCTCCTTTCAGGAGGAAGGAGCGGGGCGGGAGCGGGTTCCGGTTTCAACTGGCGAAGTCGGCACAAAAGCGGTTCATGTGCGCGGCGTAGTCAGCCAGGGGGCCGATATCCACGTCGTCGCGAAGTTCGTCCACCCGCTCGGGCGCTTCGAGGGCGAAGGGCTCCCAGACGTTCCTGGCGCCGCACTGCCCCTGGGTGCCATACCGTTGCGGCCTGTTTGCCCCGACAGCGACGCGATCATAGAGGTAGGCGTAGTTTGAGGGGTCGGTCTCGCCGGCCTCAACCAGCGGCTCGAGCAGACTCAAGACGTGCCGCTGGAACGCCCGGTCGCGGTCTGCATGCTGGACCATCAACCAGGCGGCGCGGGAGGCGTCCTCCCCGTGCGCGGAGATCTGGAACCAGCCGTTCGCCGCCACGTCGGCCTTGAGCCAGGCGGTATTCTCGCCATCCGTTTCGCACATCCGGGCGGCGAGGCGGCTTTCGAAGCGGCTGCGCGCCCCCGGCGTCGGCGGCGTCTCCCAGACGACGTCGCCCGACTCCCAGCCGCGCCGGATGAGCTGGTCGCGCGCCGCCCGGCGGAGCAGTTCGCGCACGCGCGGATCGGTCGCCGCCTCCGCCAGGGCGACCCGCTCCGCAACATGGCTGAACGGAGGCCCGGCCACCGGAGCGCCGGCCATGATGCTGTCGCCGAACGCCTCCCAGCGCCCCCAGGCCGCCTCGGCGGCGGAGCGGTCGGCCGCGGCCCCTGCTGCGTCTGCGGCGAGGGCCGCTCCCGCGAGTTCAGCCTGCAGGAGGCGCTCCGCCTCGGTGAAACAGCGGCGGCTGTCGCTGTCGACGCGCGCCCGCATGTAGACCGCGTCGGACAGCGCCTTGAGGTCCGCCCCTTCGGCTTTCAGCGCCATATAGTCGAAGGCCCGGGCCGCTGCGACATCGTCGGCCAACGCCGCGAGGCGGGGCGGAAGCTGCGGCGGGACGGCCTGAAAAGCCGACAATGTCAGCGCGGCGAGACCCGCGGCGGCCGCCCTGGCGAAGCGAAACATGACCATGCCCTCCCGTCCAACGGGAAAGACATGCGCCCGTTCACGTCGAAATCAAGGCGTCCAGCCGCCCGGGGTCTCGACCACCTCCTCCTCGCCCTCGACCGGGGCGGCCTCGCCGCGCTGGCGGCGGACCTCGGTCCAGGCGGCGCGCAGCAGTTCGGGCACGCCCTCGCCCGAGACGCCGGAGACGAGGTAGGGGCGCTTGCCGGCGACGGCCTCCAGCTCGGCGGCCTTCGCCTCGCGCAGCTCCGGGGTCAGGGCGTCGATCTTGTTCAGCGCCAGCACCTCGGGCTTCTCCGCCAGCCCGGCGCCGTAGGCCTCCAGCTCGTGGCGGATGATGCGCCAGGCCTGCGCCACATCCTCCTGGGTGCCGTCGACGAGGTGGATCAGGCAGCCCGAGCGTTCGACGTGGCCGAGGAAGCGGGTGCCGATGCCGGCGCCCTCGTGGGCGCCCTCGATCAGTCCGGGGATGTCGGCGATGACGAAGCGCTCGGCCGGCGACAGGTCGACCATGCCGAGGTTGGGCGTCAGGGTCGTGAACGGATAGTCGCCGATCTTCGGCCGCGCGGCCGAGGCGGCGGCGAGGAAGGTCGACTTGCCGGCGTTGGGCAGGCCGGCCAGGCCGACGTCGGCGATCAGCTTGAGGCGCAGCCAGATCCAGCGCTCCTGCCCCTCCTGGCCGGGGTTGGCGTGGGTCGGGGCCTGGTTCTGCGGGCCCTTGAAGCGGACGTTGCCCCAGCCGCCGTTGCCGCCGCGCAGCAGCAGCTCGGTCTTGCCGGCGCGGTCCATGTCCAGCAGCACCGTCTCCTTGTCCTCGTCCAGCACCTGGGTGCCGACCGGGACCTTGAGGATCACGTCCTCGCCCTTGGCGCCGTGCATCTGCCGGCCCTGGCCGTGGTGGCCGGTCTGGGCCTTGAAGTGCTGCTGGTAGCGGTAGTCGATCAGGGTGTTCAGCCCCTCGACCGCGGTGATCCAGACGTCCCCGCCCTTGCCGCCGTCGCCGCCGTCCGGGCCGCCGTGCGGGATGAACTTCTCGCGCCGGAACGACACCGAGCCCGCCCCGCCGTTGCCGGAGCGGATGTAGATCTTGGCCTGGTCGAGGAACTTCATCGGACTCTTGCTGCGCTACCGCTCGCGACGCGGTCGCTCGCTGCCTGAGCGCGGCTTATGCCGGAAGAGAGCGGCGAATTACAGGCAGGGACCGCAACGAGGCAGGATAGCCTCGTCCTAGGCGGCCCAGCGTTGCTTGACGAGGTTCGCGTCTGGCGCGCACCTTCCGCAAACATCAACCTGGTGGCCCTCATGACGTCGTTGCTGTTAGGTCTGTTGCTTGGGGTAGCCGCTCTGCAGTCCTCCGATCCATCGCTGGACGGCCGACTGGCCGAACCGCATCTGGTGGAGATCGAAGACGGCCGCCGCCTGAACTTCTTCTGCATCGGCGAAGGTGCGCCGGTCGTGCTCTTCGAGCAGGGTGGCGAAGGCAACATCGCGAACTGGAAGGCGGTTCAACCCGCAATTTCAGCCCTCACGCGCACCTGCTTCTACGACCGGGCCGGCTTCGGCTACAGCGATCCCCCGGCGGAAGCCGTCACCGCGCTGAGCGTCACGAATGACCTGCGCGCGCTTCTGGAGGCCGAACAGATCGACGGCCCGGTGGTGATGGTTGGACACTCCATCGGGGGCTTCTACGCCACCGTGTATGCAAGCCGGTTTCCCGAGCAGATCGCCGGTCTGGTTCTGGTGGACGCGGGATTTGTTGGGCAGGAGCGGTGGCGGTCGGACGAGGACCGAACCGTCGAGCTTCCCCATATCGAACGTGGCGAGCAGGGCTTGCTCGACTGCGCCCGCGTCGCCCGAGCCGGTGATTTGACCCGCCAGAACCTGCGGGCGCACGGCTGCTTTCCGGTCGGCGAGGACCTGCCGCCCGGCGAGGCGCGGTATCTGCTCCATGCGGTCACCGGCCCCGCCTGGTACGAGGCCGAGTATTCCCAGTCAGTGAACTTCTTCTCGCGTGACGATCGTTTGAGCGTGTCGCAGCAGCAGGCGGCGGAGCTCGACGGATTGTGGCGCGATCTCCCGCTGGTGGCCCTGAGCGCGGCCGATCCCCCCTCAAGTTCATGGCGGACAGCAGAGCGGCGGCTGACATTTAGTCGGCACTGGCAGGACGGCCACCGCCGGCTGGCCGAACGCTCGACTCGCGGCCGATGGACTGTCGTGAAAGGCGCGGGCCATTTCATCCAGCTGGATCAGCCCCGCGCCGTCGTCGCCGCGATCGAGGAGGTCATCGCGCAGGTCCGGGCGGACCCGGAGCAGGTCCGCCCTGAGCTAGATTGAGGCCTTGAACGACCGGCGCCGTCAGCCCTTCGCCCAGACCCCGAACGGGTCCGACCAGCCCAGCCCCATCGCCTCGGCCACGGCCGGGTAGGTGATCTCGCCCTTCAGGACGTTCAGGCCTCGGGCCAGGTGCGGGTTCTCGCGCAGCGCCTCGAGCCCCTTGTCGGCCAGCGCCAGGCCGAACGGCAGGGTGGCGTTGTTGAGGGCCTCCGACGAGGTGCGCGGGGCGGCCCCGGGCATGTTGGCGACGCAGTAGTGGACCACGCCGTCGATGACGTAGGTCGGGTCCTCGTGAGTGGTCGGCCTCGAGGTCTCGAAGCAGCCGCCCTGGTCGATGGCCACGTCCACCAGCACGGAGCCCGGCTTCATCCGCTTCAGGTGCTCGCGCTTGATCAGCTTGGGGGCCTCGGCGCCCGGCACCAGCACGGCGCCGATGATGACGTCGGCCTTCAGCATCTCCTCCTCAATCGCGCCGATCGAGGAGTAGCGGGTCACGACGCGGCCGTTGGTGATCTCGTCGATGTAGGCCATGCGGGGGATGGAGCGCTCCAGCACCACCACCTCGGCGCCCAGGCCCATGGCCATGCGCGCGGCGTTCAGGCCGACGACGCCCCCGCCCAGCACCAGCACGCGGGCCGGGGCCACGCCCGGGACGCCGCAGAACAGCAGGCCCATGCCGCCGTTGTGCTTGAGCAGGGTCTCGGCGGCCGAGAAGACGGCGATGCGGCCGGCCACCTCGGACATCGGGGCCAGCAGCGGCAGGCCGCCGCGGGCGTCGGTCACGGTCTCGTAGGCGATGGCCGCGCACTTGGAGGCGATCAGCCCCTTCGTCTGCTCCGGATCGGGCGCGAGGTGCAGGTAGGTGAACAGGATCTGGTCCTCGCGGAGCATCTCCCACTCGACCTTCTGGGGCTCCTTGACCTTCACGATCATGTCGTTGTTCGCAAAGATCTCGGCGGCGGTGACGACGATCTTCGCGCCGGCCTTCACGTAGTCCTCGTCGGTGAAGCCGGCGCCCAGGCCGGCCCCGCCCTCGACCGACACCGCGTGGCCGTGGGCCACATATTCGCGGACCGCCGTCGGCGTCAGGCCGATGCGGTGCTCGTTCTTCTTGATCTCCTTGGGGACGCCGACGCGCATGGGAGTTTCCTCGTCTGATGGGGGCGCGGACGGCTCTGCGGCCGGCTCGCTTCGCGGCGCAATCTAGCGGCGGGGCGGGCGCAGGTTCCTGTTCTTTTCGGCGAGTGAACGGCGTAAAGTCGCAGAAACTGCGAGTGAGGCCGCGTTTGAAGACGATTTCCGCCGTCGCCCTGGACGACACCGACCGCAAGATGATCCGCGCCCTGCAGGCCGACGGGCGCATGACCAACGCCGACCTGGCCAAGGCGGTGAACCTGTCGGAGAGCGCCTGCCTGCGTCGGCTCAGGGCGCTGGAGGCGGCGGAGGTGATCAGCCGCTATACCGCCATCATCAACGAACGGGCGGTCGGCCTGCCGATCAGCGTCTTCGTCACCGTCACCCTGTCCTCCCAGGCCGAGGCGGCCCTGACCGCCTTCGAGACGGCCATCGCCGCGGTGCCGGAGGTGGTCGAGTGCTACCTGATGACGGGCGGTTCGGACTATCTGCTGCGCCTGGTGGTGCGCGACGTCGACGATCTCGAGCGGGTCCACTCGCGGGAGCTGACGCGGATTCCGGGGGTCAGCCGGGTGTCGTCCAGCGTGGCGATGCGGACGGTGGTCAAGCGGGGCGCGCTGCCGGTGTGAGGCTCAGACGTAGAAGCCCTCCCGAAGATTGACGCCGTGCTCCACCCAGGCCTTGAGGGCCGCCAGCATCTGCGACCAGCCCTGGCAGTTGCCGAAGGCAGCCTTGAGGCCCGCCGGCGTCTCACGCCAGCCGCTTTCCTCGATGGTCACCAGCGTCCGGCCGTCGTCCAGCGGCTCGAAGGTGAAGGTCACCGTGGTCATGTAGGCGGCGCCCGGCGTCGCCTCGCCGCCCTCCGGCGGACCCTCGCTGGCCTCCCACTTCAGGACGATGCGCCGGTTCGGCTGGACCTCGACGACCTCGACCGGAAAGGCGCCGGGAAAGTCGGCGAACTCCCACTGGACGGTCCTGCCCGTCTCCATCCGGCCGACCGCGCCGCCGGTGGTGAAGTAGGCGGACAGTTTCGCCGGATCGGCGACGGCCTCGAAGACCTCCTCCACCGGCCGGGCGATGCGGCCGGACACCTTGAACTTCAGCTCCATCGGGCTCGCTCCTTGTGGGCGGTCGATAATGTTATATTCTTATAACATGTCAAGCGAGGCGAATCAGGACCGGGTTTTCAAGGCCTTGTCGGCAGGCGTGCGGCGGGCGCTGCTGGATGCGTTGAAGGACGCGCCCCAGACCACAGGCGCCCTGTGCGAACGCTTCCGGCCGCTGGACCGGTGCACGGTGATGCAGCATCTGAAGGTGCTGGAAGCGGCCGACCTGATCATCGTCCAGCGCAAGGGACGGGAGCGGTGGAACCACCTCAATCCCCTGCCGATCAAACAGGTGCACGACCGCTGGATCGGGCCGCACGCCGCCCGGGCGGTCGAGGTGCTGGACCGGTTGAAGAGCGATCTGGAAGGTTGATCCCTACCGCAGCGCCAGCGTCACCTGTTTGACGTCGACGTACTCGTCGATGCCATGGATCGAGCCCTCGCGGCCGTAGCCGGACTGCTTGACCCCGCCGAAGGGGGCGACGGCGGTGGAGATGATGCCGGTGTTGATTCCGCACATGCCGGCCTGGATGCCCCGGCCCATGCGCATCGCCCGGTCGAGGTCGCGGGTGAAGACGTAGGAGGCGAGGCCGAACTCGCTGTCGTTGGCCAGGGTCAGAACCTCTTCCTCCGTGTCAAAGGGGAAGACCGGGATCAGCGGACCGAAGGTCTCCTCGCGCCGGAACAGGGCGTCGTCGCCGCCGAAGGTCACGGTCGGCTGGAAGAAGCGGCCGCCGAGCGCATGCGGTTCGCCGCCGGTGAGGATCTCGCCCCCCGAAGCCTTGGTCAGGGCGAGATGATCCTGGACCTTGCGGACCGCCTTGTCCTCGATCAGCGGCCCGACCTTGACCCCCGGCTCGAAGGCGCCGCCGACGGGGATTTTCGACACGGCCTCGGCCAGCTTTCGGGCGTAGTCGTCGACCACGGAGCGTTCGACATAGACGCGGTTGGGGCAGACGCAGGTCTGGCCCGAGTTGCGGAACTTGCCCCGGATGGTCTCGGCCACGGCGAGGTCGAGGTCGGCGTCGGCGAAGACGATCAGGGGCGCGGCCCCGCCCAGCTCCATCGACACCCGCTTGAGTGTCGGGGCGCATTGTTCGGCCAGCAGGCGGCCGACCGGGGTCGAGCCGGTGAAGCTGAGCTTGCGGATCAGGGGCGAGGCGGTCAGCGCGCCGCCGATGGTCGCGGCGTCGCCGGTGACGACGCTGAGCACGCCCCTCGGCAGGCCGGCGGCGTACGCCAGCTCGGCCAGAGCGATGGCCGTGAACGGCGTCTGGCTGGCGGGCTTCACCACGGCGGTGCAGCCGGCGGCGAAGGCCGGGCCCAGCTTGCGGGTCAGCATGGCCGCCGGGAAATTCCACGGGGTGATGAAGGCGCACGGCCCCACCGCCTCGCGGAAGGTCAGGATGACGTGGCCCAGCGGGCTGTCCTGGGTCTCGCCGATCAGGCGCTCGGCCTCGCCGGCGAACCATTTGATGAAGCTGTTGGCGTAGGCGACCTCGCCCTTGGCCTCCTCGAACGGCTTGCCGTTCTCGAGCGCCATCAGGGCCCCGAGGCCCTCGGCGTTCTCGTCGATCAGCCGGGCCCAGTCGCGCAGGAAGGCCGCGCGCCGGTGCGGATCGGAGCGGGACCAGGCGGGGAAGGCCTCGTGGGCGGCCTGGACCGCCCGCTCCGTCTCCGCCGCGCCGAGATCGGGGACGTGGCCGATGACCTCGTCCGTGGCCGGGTCGTCGACGGGGATGCGCTTCATCGCCGTCACCGGCTCGCCCGCGATCAGGGCGTGCTCGCGCAGCAGCTTCAGGCCGGCGTCTCGGGCTTGGGTCATGGCTTCGTCCGGTTCGGGGAGGAACGGAAACGTCTCAGGTGGCGATCGTGTTCAGGTCGCGGTGGCGGGTCTCGGGCAGCCAGATCAGGCTGACGACGACGGCGATCACCGTGAAGAAGACCGAATACCACAGGCCGAAGTAGATGTTCCCCGACCACGCCACGAGGGCGAAGCTGGCCGCCGGCAGCAGGCCGCCGACCCAGCCGGTGCCGATGTTGTAGGGCAGGCTCATCGCCGTGTAGCGCACCCGGGTCGGGAACAGCTCGACGAGGGCGGCGGCCTGCGGTCCGTAGAGGGCCGTGGCGGCGACCATGAAGACCATCAGGATGGCGAAGACCAGGGGCAGGTTGATGCGCGCCGGGTCGGCTCCCTGCGGGTAGCGCGCGGCGGCCAGGGCGGCCTTGATCCGGCCATCCACGTCGGCCCGGGCCGCGGCCAGCGCCGCCGGGTCGAGCGTCCTGCCGTCCACCGAGGCGACCTCGGTCGCGCCGATCCGCACCACGGCGACCGATCCAGCCGGGGCGGCGACGTTGGCGTAGGAGACCCCGGCGTTGGACAGCACGCTCTTGGCGATGTCGCAGCTGCTCGAGAAGGTCGCCTTGCCGATCGGATCGAACTGCAGGGCGCAGGTGGCCGGGTCGGCAAGCACCGTCACCGGCGCCGCCGCCTGGGCCTCGGCCAGGGCCGGGTTGGCCGCGCGGGTCAGCGCATGGAAGCCGGGGAAGAAGGCGACCAGGGCCAGGATCATGCCGAACAGCATCACCGGCTTGCGCCCGATCCGGTCCGACAGCCAGCCGAAGAAGACGTAGAGCCCGGCCGAGGCCACGGTGAGCGCCAGCACCAGCTGGTCGACCGTGTTGGTGTCGACCTTGAGCACCCGTTCCATGAAGAAGCGGGTGTAGAAATAGCCGCAGTACCAGACCGCGCCCTGGGCGATCATGATGCCGAACAGGGCCAGCAGAACGAAGCGGCCGTTCCTCCATGTCAGGAAGGCCTCGCGGTAGGGCGCGCGGTGGTCGGCGTCCGAGGCCTCGGCCTCCATGCGACGGTAGGCGGGGCTCTCGTTGAGCCGCAGCCGGATCCACAGGGAGATGGCCAGCAGCAGGGCCGAGAGCAGGAAGGGGATGCGCCAGCCCCAGGCGTCGAAGGCCTCGGCCCCGACGGCGGCGCGCGTCGCGAGGATCACCGTCAGCGCCCCGATCAGGCCGAAGGCGGCGGTGGTCTGGATCCAGCCGGTCATGTAGCCGCGCCGCCCCTGGGGCGCATGTTCGGCCACATAGATGGCGGCGCCGCCGTATTCGCCGCCCAGGGCGAAGCCCTGCAGCATGCGCATGACCAGCAGCAGGATCGGCGCGGCGACGCCGATCTGGCCGTAGTCGGGCAGCAGGCCGATGGCGACGGTCGCCAGCCCCATCAGGGTGATGGTGACGAGGAAGGTGGTCTTGCGTCCCGTGCGGTCCCCGAACCAGCCGAACACCAGGGCGCCGAGCGGCCGCACCACGAAGCCGAGGCCGAAGGTCAGCAGGGCCATGATGTAGGCGACGGTCTCGCCCGCATCGGCGAAGAAGTGCCGCGCGATCACGGTCGCCAGTGAGCCGAAGACGAAGAAGTCGTACCACTCGAAGGCGGTGCCCGCGGCCGAGGCCGTCACCACCGTACGCAGTCCCGGCTCACGCCCGGCCGCCGCATCTCCTGTCGCCATCGATCGCCTCCCCGCGTCGGTGCCGGGGGGATGCTAGAGGGCGCGCGCCGGCGCGCAAGAGGCGACGGGACCCGGACAGGCGAAGGCCCGCCGGCGGGGGGAGGCCGGCGGGCCTTCTTCTCAACCGGGCCGCGGGTCGGGGGAAAACCGCGGACCGGGAACCGTCAGTCCTTGGCGTCTTCTGCGGCGTCGGTGACCGCGTCGCCCGCGGCCGAGGCGTCGCGGCCGACGCCCGAGATGGTGTTGCAGGCCGCGGTGGTCAGGGCGGCCGCGGCGGCGATCAGAACGAAGACCTTGCGCATGTTCGAAACTCCAGAGGGGCCGGGGAGGGCGTCTGGAATATCAACGTGACGGCCCCGCGCCGGTTCCAAGATCGGCCGGATCCATCGGAACGACCGCCTCGGGCGTGGCGAAGGTCATCCGGGCGATGGTCCCGCCGCCCGGCGCGGGCAGCATCTCGACCTCGCCGCGCAACTGCTTGGCGAACGCTCCCATGAGGGTCCGCCCGACGCCGGCCCGGACGGAGTCGTCGACGCCGGGGCCGTTGTCCTCGACCTCCAGCACGCTGGTCTCGCCATCGACCCGGAAACGCACCTTGAGGTCGCCGCCGTGCGTGGTGAAGGCGTGCTTCTGGGCGTTGGTGACCGCCTCCACCAGCCACAGCGCCAGCGGCGCCAGCTTATCCGGATCGACGACGAGGGAGTCCGCCTCCACCGAGGAGGTGACCAGATGCCCCCGGCCGCTTTCATTGGCGATCAGCTGGCCGACCAGTTCGGTCAGGAACACCCGCGCATCAGCGTAACGCAGGTCGTCGCTCTGGTAGAGGGTGCGGTAGATGAGGGCGAGGGCCGCGATCCGTTGCCGGGTGTCGCCGACCGCCGCGCGGGCCGGCGCGTCCTTGAGCGTCCTCTGCTGCATCGACAGCAGGGAGGAGATGATCTGCAGGTTGTTCTTCACCCGGTGGTGGATCTCGCGCATCAGCGCGTCCTTCTCCGCCAGCGACGCCAGCAGGGCGGCGTCGCGGGTGGTGATGGTCTCCGCCAGATCGTCGAGCGTCCGGGCCAGCACCCGTATCTCGGCCGGGGCGTTGACCGCCTGGATGGGGCGGACGGTGAAGCGGCCGCGCGCGTAGATGGCGGCGACCCGCTCCAGATAGTCCAGCCAGCGAACGATGATCCGCTCGCTGACCAGCATGACCATGGCGAAGGCGGCCAGCCACGCGCCCAGCGGCAGGAGCAGCAAACCCACGGGATTCAGCCGCGCCCAGGACAGCAGGCCCGGAGAGGGCGCGGACAGCAGGGCGTACACATCCCGCCCGGCAAGGGCGGCGCCCGCAAAGACCCGGCGACCTTCGGCTGTCTCTGCCTCGAACACGGCAGAGCCGGTGTCGCGGGCGCGCTCCACCCATCCGGACAGGCGCTCGTCCCCCTCGAAGGCGAAGGCTTCGCGGTCCGTGGCGATGAGCAGGGCGCCGGCGGCGTCGGTCAGGGCGGCCTCGGAGGCCTCGGGGAGGGCGGGATCCGCGACGTCGGGCTGCAGGGCGGACAGCGGGACGAGCGCCACCATGGCGCCGTCGAAGGCCCCGAGCGGCCGCTCGAGCCGCAGGGCGACGATCAGGCCCGGCGGCTGGCCCGCGGCGGCCGGCGCGCGGGCCAGCACGGTGCTCTCGCCGGCCCGCAGGCGCTGGAACCATGGTCCGGAGCGGCTCTGGACCAGCCAGGCCGGCGGCGTGCGGGCCAGGCTCTCGGAGGCGCAGACCGCCTCACCTGTCGCGGTCACCCGCGCCAGCCCCTCCAGACTGTCGAGCCGCTGGACGAGGGCGGTGAGACGCGGCTGACAGAACACCTCCAGCGCCTCGGGGCGGAGCGCCTGGAGCAGGACGCCGGCGCTGTCCAGCCGGGACTTGGCGCGGGCGGCGGTGCGCTCGGCCGCCAGCTGCAGGTCGGTTCGCCGCTCGATGTCCTGTTCGCGGAACTGGGACTGCGCCTGCACGGCTCCGAGGACCAGGATGGGCAGCAGCGCCCCGGCCATCGCGACTCCAAGGCGGAACCGGATGCCGTGAATGCCCGGTCGGGCCAACCCCCGACCGAGCGCGCGCCCGAGGCGGACCACCGCCTCAGTCCCGAACGCTGCTCAGGCGGTCGGCGTCTGCGAGAATGGAGCGCATCGCGTCGCCGGCGGCGCGGCCGTCGCGGGCGTATCCGCCCTTCTCGAGCGTCGCCTGCAGCGCCTTGCGCGCCCGGGACACCCGGCTCTTCACCGTACCTACCGCACACTGGCAGATTTCGGCCGCCTCCTCGTAGGCGAAGCCGCCGGCTCCCACGAGGATCAGCGCCTCCCGCTGCTCCTCCGGCAGCGTGGCGAGCGCCAGGCGCAATTCGTCCAGCGCCACGGGGGACTCAGGGTCGTCCACCGCCACCAGCGTCCGCTCGGCCGCTTCCTGGTCCAGCTGGGACTGGCGCCACGAGCGGCGCTTCTCCGAATAGAACTGGTTGCGCAGGATCATGAAGGTCCACGCCTTCATGTTGGTGCCCATCTGATAGCTGGCGCGGGCGTCCCACGCCTTCATCATGGCGTCCTGGGCCAGGTCGTCCGCCGCCGTCGGATCTCCGGTGAGGGTGCGCGCGAAGGCCCGCAGGTGCGGAATCAGCGCCACGAGCTCCCGCTTGAAGGCGTCGTCGTCGGCGGAGGGCGGCTTGGGCGGCGGGTTGGACGCACCGCTCATGCGCCACCTTCGTCGGCCGAACGCTTGTCGGCGCGCCGGAGGATCTCGAGGAACTCGTCCGGCACGGGCTCATTCACGACCTCGTCGAACATATGCCGCAGCTTGACGCCGATCGCCTGCTGGCGAAGGCGCGCCTCCTCCAGGCCGGCGCCCTTGGGCGGCTTGCCCGGGGGGTTGGAATTGTCTGTCATCGAGAAAACGGTCGCCACCCTGACGCTATTGGTTGAGCCGGAAACGCCAGCCCCTCCCTGCGGTTCCTGCCTGTGATCCAAAATATGCTCAAGCTGGCGGCGAGGACGGGAACCGTGGCCGATTTGATACGTTGACGGGGACTGCTGCGGTCTCGCTTCTGGAGACTGAAATCCTGTCGGGGACTTTCGTATGAGCCTGCTGGCACGCCTTGCGCCACACCTTCCCTATGTCCGTCGTTACGCGCGGGCGCTTACCGGCGACCAGACCACGGGGGACAACTACGTCCGGGTCGCCCTCGAAGCTCTCGCCGCCGGGGAACGCCAGCTCCCCCCTGAAATGACACCCCGGGTCGCCCTCTATCATGTGTTCCACGCCATCTGGGCCTCGACCGGCGCGCGGCTCGAGGACCAGAGCGGCCTCGACAGCCGCGACGACGCGTCGAACCGCCTGATGCGGATCGCTCCCCGCTCGCGTCAGGCCTTCCTGCTGACCGCCCTCGAAGGCTTCACGCCGTCGGAAGCGGCCCAGATTCTCGACGCCGACGCCCAGGACGTGGAGCGTCTGATCGGCGAGGCCCAGTCGGACATCGACGCCGAGCTGGCCACCGACGTGCTCATCATCGAGGACGAGGCGATCATCTCGGCCGACATCGAAAGCCTGGTGAAGGAACTGGGGCACCGCGTCACCGGCACGGCCACCACCCACGACGAGGCGGTCGACGCCGTGGCCCGCCACCGGCCGGGCCTGGTGCTTGCCGACATCCAGCTGGCCGACGGCTCCTCCGGCATCGACGCCGTCAAGGACATCCTCAAGCGGATCGACGTGCCGGTGATCTTCATCACCGCCTTCCCCGAGCGTCTGCTGACCGGGGAGCGTCCTGAACCGACCTTCCTGATCACCAAGCCCTTCCAGCCCGAGACGGTGAAGGCGGCGATCAGCCAGGCGCTGTTCTTCCATCCCTCGAGGCAGAGGGAAGCGGCCTGATCCCGGTCGTTCCGGTCAGTCTTGCGACGACGGCCCCGGTCTGCGACCGGGGCCGTTTCACATGGGCCTACTGACCTTCGGCCGGCGTCGAAGGTTGGGCGGCGACTGTCGGCGCATTGACGTTGGGCGCTGCGCCGGTGGGCGGGGCGGTCGGCTCGCCGGTCGCCGTGGTGGGAGCGTCGGCAGTCGGGATCTCGCGCCCGCCGGCGCCCTGGAAGGCCGCGGCGTCGACGGCCTGGTCGCCGTCGTTGGCGTTGGTCTGCGAGAGCCGGCCGGCGGAGGCGAACCAGATCACCGCGAAGGCGATCGCCACCATGGCGAGGGCGCCCAGCAGAACCATCAGGATGCGCTTGCCGCCGCGGCCCTGGCGGACGTACTGCGCCTCGACGGGACGTCCCTCGTGAACCGCGTCGGCGGAATGGTCGTGCGGAGATTCGTGGGTCATGGATCGCCTCCCGGCTTGGTTCTCTGTGGCTGGGGAACGGCCGGCGAGCGTCGCCGTTCCGGCTTCGCCGACCAGGCGAAAAAAATCGTGGCCGCGCCGGAACCCCGGGAGAGCGCTCCCGTTATCAGGCTGCGGAGGCGGCGACGCCCCCCCGACTTGAGACCGGCCACAGCCGGTCTGCCGCCTCCGCACCTCATTCTCGATGATGCCACTTTCGGCGGGCCCTCGGGCCCGCCTTTTTCTTTGGCGACTGGACAGCCCGGCGGCGGGCGCCACTATGAGCGTCCACAAAGAAAACCCGGAGGGACCCGTGGCCCGAACCAATCGACAGTGGGTGCTGCGCCAGCGGCCGATGGGGCTGATCAAGCCCGGAGACCTCGAACTGGTCGAGGCGGCGCCGCCGGCGCCGAACGACGGCCAGATCCTGGTCCGCACCGTCTACCTGTCCCTCGACCCCACCAATCGCACCTGGATGAACGACGTCGAGGGTTACCTGCCGCCGGTGCCGCTGGGCGGGGTGATGCGGGGCCTGACCCTCGGGGTGGTCGAGGAGAGCCGGTCGGAGCGCTTCGCCGTGGGCGAGGTGGTGACGACCGCCGCCGGAGGCTGGGCCGACTACGCCGTGGTGTCCGACCGCGAGGCCTCGCGGGTGCATCGCGCCCCGGGCCTGCCGCTGACGGCCAACATGTCGGTGCTCGGCATGACCGGCATGACCGCCTGGTTCGGCGTGACCGACGTGCTGAAGCCTCAGCCCGGGGAAACTCTCGTGGTCTCGGCCGCCGCCGGCGCGGTGGGCTCGATCGCCGGTCAGGTGGCCAAGGCGCACGGCGCCCAGGTGATCGGCATCGCCGGAGGGCCTGACAAGTGTCGCTGGCTGACCGACGAGCTCGGTTTCGACGCCGCCGTCGACTACAAGAACGAGGACGTCGGCGACGCCCTCGACCGCCTCGCCCCCGACGGCGTCGAGATGAATTTCGAGAACGTCGGCGGCGACATCATGATCGCCGTCTTCAACCGCCTGAAGGTGCATGGCCGCATGGCCGTCTGCGGGCTGATCTCGTCCTACAACGCCACGCGCATGCCGCCGTCGCCGAACTTCGGGCGCATCATCACCCACCGCCTGAGCCTCCGGGGCTTCCTCGTGCTCGATTACGCGCCGCGGGCGAAGGAGATGGTGACCGGCATGGCTCCGATGGTTCTCGACGGCCGCATCAAGTGGAAGGTGCACGTCGACGACGGACTGGAGGGCGCCCTCGACTCGCTGAACCGCTTGTTCACCGGCGACCACGACGGCAAGCTGCTGGTGCGCGTGTCGGAAGAACCGGCCGCCTGACGGAGTTCCCGGGCATGAGCGAGCCGCTGCACGTCCATTTCGAGGATCTGGGCGTGGGCGAGGTGGTGCCCCTGGGCGCCTGCGCGGTCGACGCGCCGGCGCTGGAGGTGTTCGTCGAACGCTTCCTGCCGGGCTGGGACGTCGCCTACGGCGCGCCCGACGCCATGGTCTACGCCCTGTGGAGCCGGCTGTTCGCCGACAAGTCCTCGGGCTGGGCCCAGTCCAAGGTGCTGGCGGTCGACGGGCTGCGCTACCAGCGCAACCCGCCGGCCGGGGAACTGATGCGCGGCCGCATGACCATCATGGGCAAGGATCCGGTCGGCGACGCCAAGGGCATCGTCATCGCCCAGCACGACCTGCTCGACGAGGCGGGCCGGCTGGTCTTCTCCTGCCTGACGAGGTCGCTGCTGGCGAGGCGTTAGGCGGCGGACGACCGCCCGCCGAGAGGCCCCGTGACAGCAAAAAGGGGCGGCCCGCCGAAGCAGGCCGCCCCCGATCTTTCGCATGACGCCTCGCGTCAGGCGTTGGCCGCCGCCGGCATGGTCGCGGCGCGCTGGAAGGCCATGGCGATCAGCCGGTCCCAGCCCAGCAGCGACACCAGATGGGCGTAGATCTGGCCCAGCGCCCCGTTGTCGCGGAGCTCGGCCAGCTTGTCGGCCGGCAGCGTCTTCAGCCTGTCTTCCGACACCGCGTAGTACTCGGCCAGCTTCTGCTGCTGACCGGCCGTGCCGTCGGGGTTGCGGGGGGTGAAGAGCGCTTCGCGCACGTCCAGCAGGTCGAGGTCCTTCAGCAGCTGGACGAAGGCGTCCGTGCGCTGCCGCTCCTGCTCGAAGTTGTTGCAGAACTCCATGGCCTGTCGGGTGTAGGCCGACGGCTGGCCGTTCTCGAACAGCGGGGTCGAGCCGCCCTCGGCGATGAACGGCGCGGCGCGGTCGATGCACAGGATCAGTCGCTTCTGCACCTCGTCATTGGCGAAGACGAACGGGTAGCGGCGGACGTAGGCGGGGATGTAGGACTCGGCGCGGAAGTCCCCCTCGGCGCTGACGAACAGGTTCTCGCCGGCCCGCAGGCCCATCACCGCCACCGGCTGGCGCGCCTCGCCGACGAAGATCACCGGGTAGGACAGGGCCGCCGGGGCGAATTCGGTGACCGTCAGCGGCACCAGGTTGGTCTGGCCGACAAAGGCGTAGGGCTTGTCGACGGGGTTGGCGCCCAGCTTGCCGTGCGCCTCGGCCGAGAGCGGCTCGGGCTGGCCGTAGAAGAGGACGTTGCCGGAGAGGGCGCCGTTCTGGGCGGAGGCGGTGGTGTCGGTCATGGACGCGATCGAGGCTCTGGAGAGAAAGGGAAGGCGCGCCTTCTAGCCCGTATGGTCCGGGGCGGCAAACGCCGCCCACGGCCTAGAACCGGTAGGTCACGCCCACCCGCAGGTTCCGTCCCGGCAGCGGGGCGATGTCCTTCTGGAAGCTGGCGTGCTCCCGCGCCTCGGCGTCGGTCAGATTGTGGACCTCGGCGAAGACGGTCACGTCGCGGTCCGCGAACGGCCGAACGGCCCCCTTCAGGTTGACCAGGGTGTAGCTGTCGGTCGGTCGCTCGAAGGCGGCGGTCCGGTCCTGCTCTCCGACATGCCGCACCTCGAGGCCGGCGTCGAAACGGCGCGAGGTCCAGTCGAGGCCGGCGGTCGCCGACCATGGCGGGACCCGGGCGACGGGGCCCAGATCGGACGAGGCGCGCACCCAGTCGGCGGCGCCCGAGAGGACCAGGCTGCGGTCGCCGTCCTCCCACAGGTTGACCTGGGCCTCGGCCTCCAGGCCCCGAAAGGTCGCCTGCGTCTGGACATACTCGAAGATCGGCAGCCCCGAGTCGGGATCGTCCTGACCGACAGGGCGGAGATCGATGAAGCCGTCGTAGTCCGCATGATAGGCGTGCAGGTCGGCCTCGAAGCGACCGTGGGCGAAGTGCGCCGTGCCCTCGATCGAGGTCGCGACCTCGCTGTCGAGGTCCGGATCGCCGATCTCGAAGGCGCCGGTGGCGACGTGGGGGCCTTCGGCGAACAGCTCGACCTCGCTGGGCGCGCGCTCGTTGCGCGCTACGCTCAATCCGAGGAACCACGGCGCCGAAGGGCGCACGAACACCCCCGCCGAGGCCGAGACGGTGGTGAAGTCGCGCTTCGTCGCGGGGCTCTCGAGGCTGCGCCGGTCGAGGCGCACGCCGCCCTCGACGCCCAGCCGGCCGCGATCGTAACGCTGCACCGTGTAAAGGCCCTGCTCGGCGATCGCGGTGCGCGGCACATAGGCCTCGTCGCCGACGGCGTCGAAGGTGCGGTCGAGAAGTTGCGCCCCGATCACCCCCTGCCAGCCGCCGCGTTCGCGCTGGATCAGCTCCAGCCGGCCCTCGGCCCCTTCGGAGAAGAACTGCGTGCCGACTTCGTCGCCCTCGAACTCGGTGTGGGCGTAGTCGGCCCAGCCGGCGGACAGGCGCGCGGCGCTGAACGGACCGGCGTCGAACGTCAGTTCGCCGCGGACGTCGTAGCGGGTCTGTTCCAGGCCGATGGAAACGCCGCTTGCGTCCGGGGCGAGGGGATCCGGCTCGTGCTCGTGGCCGGGCACGCCATAGGTGGTCTCGACCCGCCTGACCGAGCCGCCGAGGAATCCGCGCGGCCCGATCCAGCTCAGACCCGCGCCGATCTGGTCGAGCTCCACGAAGGTGTTGGCGACCGACCGCTCGTCGCCGGCCTCCTCCCCTTCCTCGGCCAGCAGCCGGGCGGACTCGGGGAAGACCGGCACGTCGTAGTCCGAGGCGTCGCGGGTGAAGCCGTCGAGGCTGAGGACCAGAGGGCCGGCGTTCGCCTTCAGGCGCGCGCCGAAGCTGCGTCCGTCGTCGACGCTGGAGTACTGGGTCGAGACGTGGCCGTCGACGCCGCCCTCGGCGGGCTGCGTCGGGATGCGGTCGTCGATGATGTTGACCACGCCGCCGATGGCCGAGCCGCCGAACACGAGGGTGGAGGGGCCGCGGACGATCTCGATGCGCCGCGCCTCCGCCGGGTCGACCGCCACCTGGTGGTCCGGCGACACCGAGCTGGCGTCGATCATGCCCAGGCCGTTGGTCAGCACCTGCACCCGTGGGCCGGACAGGCCGCGGATCACCGGCCGGCTGGCGCCCGGCGAGAAGGCGGTGCTGCGCACCCCCGGCAGGCCGCTGACCAGATCGCCAAGCGTCGCCGCGGGCGCGATCGCCAGCGCCTCCTCGTCCAGCACGTCGACGGCCAGCAGGCTGGCGCGGTCGGTGACCCCGAACGGGGTGCCGGTGACGATCACCTCGCCCAGGTCGGCGGGCTCTGCGGGGTTCTGGTTCTGGGCGGCCGCGGCGGCGGCGAGGACCGCCCAGGCGGGCGCGGCGAGGAGGAGGGCGCGGACCGTGTACATGATGGAAGTGTTATGAGATAACATCACAAACCGTCAAGCGCGAACGTTGCGACGCCGCAGGGAAGGCCTTAGCTCTGGGCCATGGGCGACACCTGCTGCCATCATCACGACGACGGCCCGCCGAGCGCAGAGGCCGTGTCCGGCGCGCTCGCCGCCGCCGACGCCCGGCTCACTTCCGAGGGCGAGCGCATGACCCCGGCCCGCCTGCGCGTGCTGGAGCTGCTTCTGGCGGCCGGCGAGCCGGTCAAGGCCTACGACCTGATCGCCCGGTTCGGCGAGGACGGCCAGCCGGCCAAGCCGCCGACGGTCTACCGCGCGCTGGAGTTCCTCGAGCGCAAGGGGCTGGCCCACCGCATCGCCTCGATCAGCGCCTACGTCGCCTGCACCGAAGGCGGCCCGGCCCACGCCGCCGCCTTCCTGATCTGCGACTGCTGCGGGGCCACCGCGGAGGTCAACGCGCCGCTGGCCGGGGCGCTGGACCGCGCGGCGCAGGTGGCCGGCTACGACATCGTCCGCACCACGGTGGAGGCGCATGGCCGCTGTCCCGCCTGTCGGGACGCCGCCGAGGCCGCCTGAGCTGGCGGGCGTGGGCGGGGACGCCTATCTGGCGGGTATGGACGCCCTCCGGTTGACCCGGCCTCGCCGCATCACCCTGCCCGTCGTCAACCGCTGGGGCGAGGGCGAGATGGCCGTGCTCGACTTCGGCGAGCCGGAGCGGCCGGTGGACCTCGTCTTCGTCCACGCCAACGGCTTCAACGCCATGACCTACCGGACCCTGCTGGGGCCGCTGTCGGGCACGCTGCGGGTGTGGGCCCCCGATCTGCGCGGTCACGGCGCCAGCGCCCTTCCGGCGGAGCCGCGGGGTCGCCGCGGCTGGGCCGACCATCGCGACGACCTGATCGCCCTGCTCGACGCGCTCGACGGCCCGCCCGTGGTGCTGGCGGGGCACTCGATGGGCGCCACGGCCGCCCTGCTCGCCGCCGCCGAGCGACCGGACCGGGTGTCGCGTCTCGTGCTGCTGGATCCGGTCATCTGGACGCGGTGGAGCCAGGCCATGCTGCGCCTGCCGCTGTTCGACCGCCTGGCCCGGCGCATCCCGCTGGTGCGCGCCGCCCTGCGCCGGCGCGCGGTCTTCGACAGCCGCGAGCAGGCGCTGGCCGCCTATCGCGGACGCGGCGCGTTCCGCGGCTGGCCGGACGCCATGTTGGTGGACTACCTGGCGGATGGTCTGGTCGGCACGGAGGCGGGCTTCGCCCTCGCCTGCCCGCCGGAGTGGGAGGCGTCCAACTACGCGGCCCAGGCCCACGACCCGTGGGGCGCGCTGAAGCGGGTCGACCGCCCGGTGCGCATCCTGAAGGCTGCACATGGCTCCACCTGCCATGTGCCGGAGCGACCGCGCGGCCTGCCGCACGTGACGGTGGAGACCGTCCCCGACGGGACGCACTTCTTCCCCATGCTGCAGGCCGACGTCGCCCGCGACACCCTGTTCGACGCGTCGGTGTGACGCTGGCGCCGCCGCCCTCCAGCCGCTAAACCGCCGCCCACAAGAACAAGCCTTCAGTCAGGGAAACGCCCGCATCATGCGCGACATCAACCACTTCATCGGCGGCGCGAGCTTCACCGGCGCCTCGGGCCGCTTCGGCGACGTGTTCAACCCGAACACCGGCGAGGTGCAGGCGCGCGTCCAGCTGGCCACCACCGGCGAGGTCGACCGCGCGGTCCAGGCGGCCCAGGCGGCCTTCGACGGCTGGTCCTCGACCAACCCGCAGCGCCGCGCCCGCGTGATGTTCGAGTTCAAGCGCCTGGTTGAGGCCAATATGAACGAGCTGGCCGAGCTGCTCAGCTCGGAGCACGGCAAGGTCATCGCCGACTCCAAGGGCGACATCCAGCGCGGGCTGGAGGTGATCGAGTTCGCCTGCGGCATCCCCCACGCCCTGAAGGGCGAGTACACCCAGGGCGCGGGCCCGGGCATCGACGTCTACTCCATGCGCCAGCCGCTGGGCGTGGTCGCGGGCATCACCCCGTTCAACTTCCCGGCCATGATCCCGATGTGGATGTTCGGCGTCGCCATCGCCGTCGGCAACACCTTCATCCTCAAGCCCAGCGAGCGCGATCCGTCGGTGCCGGTGCGTCTGGCCGAGCTGATGCTGGAGGCCGGCGCGCCCGCCGGGGTGCTCAACGTCGTGCACGGCGACAAGGCGGCCGTCGACGCCATCCTGACCCACCCGCAGGTGCACGCCGTCAGCTTCGTCGGCTCGTCCGACATCGCCCACTACGTCTACCGGATGGGGGCCGAGCACGGGAAGCGGGTCCAGGCCATGGGCGGGGCCAAGAACCACGGCATCGTCCTGCCTGACGCCGACATGGACCAGGTCGTCAAGGACCTGACCGGCGCCGCCTACGGCTCGGCTGGCGAGCGCTGCATGGCCCTGCCGGTGGTCGTGCCGGTCGGGCAGAAGACCGCCGACGAGCTGCGCGAGCGGCTGGTCGCCGAGATCCCGAAGCTGAAGGTCGGCGTCTCGACCGACGCCGACGCCCACTACGGGCCGGTGGTGAATGCGGCCCACAAGGCGCGCGTCGAGGGCTGGATCGAGAAGGGCGTGCAGGAAGGCGCCGAGCTGGTCGTCGACGGCCGCGGCTACACCCTGCAGGGCCACGAGAACGGCTGGTTCATCGGCCCGTCGCTGTTCGACCACGTCAAGCCCGAGATGGAATCCTACAAGGAGGAGATCTTCGGCCCGGTGCTGCAGATCATGCGCGCCGCCAGCTTCGAGGAGGCTCTCGCCCTGCCATCGAAGCACCAGTACGGCAACGGCGTCGCCATCTTCACCCAGAACGGCCGCGCCGCCCGGGACTTCGCCGCGCGGGTCAACGTCGGCATGGTCGGCATCAACGTGCCGATCCCGGTGCCGGTGGCCTACCACACCTTCGGCGGCTGGAAGCGCTCGGCCTTCGGCGACATCAATCAGCACGGCATGGAGGGGGTCCGCTTCTGGACCAAGACCAAGACCGTCACCGCCCGCTGGCCCGACAGCGAGCTGGAGCATGCCGACAGCTCCTTCGTGATCCCGACCATGCGCTGACCCTTGCCCGGTCGCCGGAGGGGGTTCGCCTCTCCGGCGTTCGCGGCAGCGCAATTCGATGATAGGCGTTAGGCTTGACGAACCGCCAAGCTGGAGCGCTCCCCCGCATGCGACGCTTTTTCGTCTGGTCCGCCCTCGCCGCCGTGATCGGACTCGCCCTCGCGGGCGGGGGCTACTGGGCGTACTGGAACTTCTACGCGCGCTTCCAGCCGGTGACGGTCACCCGCCACCAGGCCGAGATCCAGCAGCTGCTGGACGAAAGCTCGTGGATCTCCGCCGGCGGCGGCGGGGCGCCGCTCTACATCGTCGGCTACCGCGACTCGGCGGCCATGCAGCGCTACGAGGCCGAGGAGGTCCCCAAGCTGCGGGCGGCGGGGGTCGAGGCGCGCATCATCGTCTTCGCCCGGCCGGACCGCGAGGGGCTGGCCCAGTCCACCGCGGCGGAGCGTGCCACCGTCGCCGAGCTGTGGCTGACCCGCGACTGGGTGCTGTACCAGCGCTGGACCGCCACCCCGTCGCGCAACTGGACCGCGGCCGGCATTCCGGCCGCCGACGGCAACCTGGCCCGAGGCGCGGTGGTCGAGGCGGGTCGCGACTTCGTCGCCGCCCTGTCTCGCTATCTCGGGGACGCCGGACTGCAGACCCGCTATCCGCTCATCGTCTGGCGCGACCGCGAGGGCTTCATGAAGGCCTGCGCCTGCTCCGACAGCCGCTCCTGGGCCTTCATCCGCGACGATCTCGATGCGCCGGACCGGATCGACCCAGCGCCGGTCGCGGGGGCCGAGCCCCTGCCTTATCCCGACGGCGGGGACGCCAGCCTGCCCTATCCGGCCCTGCCGCCGATCCCGCCGGCCGCCGGCGAAACGGCGCCGACGGACCCCGCCGTCACGCCGCCGCCGGCCGCCGACGCTCCCGCCCCTGCGGCCCGACCGGCGCCGTCCCGCCCGGCGACGCCGGCGCCGCCCAAGGCGAAGAAGAGCGACGACACCACCTTCTTCTGACGGGGGCCGGTCCCGATCGCGTGGGTGTGTCGCACCTGTCCGCCGCGTACCGGATGTCCCCGGGGCGAGGTATCGTCTGTCCCTCCGGGGATGTCTCCCAAATCCCTCCGGGGATCAAAGAACCCGGTCGCAGGTCCCGATCAGCCGCTCCACGTCGGCCTCGTCCTGGTACAGGCCGAAGCCGAAGCGGATGACGTCGTCGCGTACGTCCGTGACGATCCCCGCTTCCAGCAGCCTGGTCTTCCACGCCGCGGCCTTCGGATGGCGCAGCGCCAGGAAGCGGGCGTGGGCCTCGTCCGCGCCGATCGGATTGAGGACTTCCGCCTCGTCCAGCCGTCCCGCCCGGCCTTCGCCGAGAGCCGTCTGGAAGCGCCGCATCAGCTCGTGCGCGTGGGCCGACACCGCCGCCGTGTCGAGACCGGCCTCCGCCAGCATGCGGCGCACGCCGTTGAAGCGGTACAGGGCGGTGAAGTCCGAGGTCGCGCCCCAGAACCGGCCGGCGTCGGCGCGGTACTGCACTCCGTTCGGAGGTCCGGTCAGATTGCCGAACTCGGCGAACCAGCCGGTGATCACCGGCCGCGGGCAGAAGCCGTCGGGCGCATGCATGAAGGCCGCGCCCTCGCCGGACATGGCGTACTTGTAGCCGCCGCCCAGGTAGAAAACGCGATCCGCCACGGCCGACAGGTCGGTCGGCATGGCCATGAAGCCGTGGTAGCCGTCGACGACCACCCACGGCCCGGCCGGGTCTGCAAGGGCCGCCAGTTCGGCGATGCGATCGAACACCAGGCCGGTGCGGAAGAACACCTGGCTGACCACGACCAGGTCGAAGCCGCCGCCGCGCGCCGCCTCGACGAACCGCTCGCCGAAGCTGTCGAACGGGTGCAGCGGGATACGGGTGATCACCGCCTCCCCGGCCTCCTCCCAGCGCTCGCCCTGGCGCCGGAACGAGTGGAACTCGCCGTCGGTGGACAGGATGCGCACGGGCTTGCGCTCCACCCCCGAGAACAGGCGCAGCAGAAAGTCGTGGGTGTTGGAGGCGAACACCACAGTGTCCGGCGACGGCAGGCCAAGCTCCGCCGCGACATGGCCCTGCGCCTCCGGCACGACCTCCCCGAAGATCAGGTCCCACTTGCGGTCGGCGAAGTGGTTGGCCTCGACCCAGGCCCGCACCTGGCCGTCGAAGCTGGCGTCAGGCCACAGGTGGTGGCTGTGGGCCGCGAAGTGCAGCCGCTCCGGATCGAGCGACAGGGCGCGGGAGAACAGGTCCTTGCGCGCCCCTGTCATGGTCAGACCAGCGCGCCGTGGCAGTGCTTGAACTTGCGGCCCGAGCCGCACGGGCAATCGGCGTTGCGCGGGGTTCGCTCCCAGCCGACCGGCAGGGCGTCGACGGGCAGGCGGGCGCGGTCCTCGCCCTGCAGCTGGCCTTCCGGCAGCTGCGCCGACGGATCGCTCATCTCGTTCTCGCCGGTGCCGGGGTTCAGGTGGATCTCCTGGAACTCGGGCAGCTCCATCGGCGGCGGCGCCTCGAAGCGGAACTCGACCGTCATCAGCCAGCGGGTGACGTTGTGGCGCAGCTCGTAGAGCAGCGTCTCGAACAGGTTGAAGGCCTCGGTCTTGTACTCGTTCAGCGGATCGCGCTGGCCGTAGCCGCGCAGGCCGATGACGCCGCGCAGGTGATCGAGGTGCACCAGGTGCTCGCGCCACTGCATGTCGACCATCTGAAGCAGGAACTGCTTCTCGAGGTTGCGGGTCTGCTGCTGGCCGACCAGCTCGAGCCGCTCGGCGGCGCGGGCGTCGGCGGCGGCGACGATGCGCTCCTCGATCTCCTCGTTCGATACGCCCTCCTCGGCGGCCCACTCGGCCAGCGGCAGCTCGAGACCGAGGGTGTGCCGGACCTTCTCGTCCAGCCCGGCGATGTCCCACTGCTCGGCGTAGGCCTTGGGCGGCATATGCTTTTCGACCAGGTCGGAGATCACGTCGTTGCGGAATTCCGCAACCATCTCCGAAAGGTCCTCGGCGTCCATGAACTCCTGGCGCTGCTCGAACACGGCCTTGCGCTGGTCGTTCACGACGTCGTCGTACTTCAGCAGGTTCTTGCGGATGTCGTAGTTGCGCTGCTCGACCCGCTTCTGGGCCGTCTCCACCGCCCGGTTCAGCCACGGGTGGCTGATGGCCTCGCCCTCGGCCACCCCGAAGTTGCGCATGATCGCGTCCAGCCGGTCGCCGGCGAAGATGCGCAGCAGGTCGTCCTCGCAGGACAGGAAGAACTTCGAGGTGCCGGGGTCGCCCTGGCGGCCGGTGCGGCCTCGCAGCTGGTTGTCGATGCGGCGGCTTTCGTGGCGCTCGGTGCCCAGCACGAACAGCCCGCCGGCGGCCAGCGCCTTCTCCTTCTGGACGGCGATGTCCGCCTTGAACTCGGCCTCCTTGGCCGCCTCCATCTCCGGCGTGACCTCTATCGCCATGTTGCGCTGGTCGAGACGCCACTTCTGCATCCTCATCTCGAGGTTGCCCCCGAGCTGGATGTCGGTGCCGCGGCCGGCCATGTTGGTGGCGATGGTCACGGCGCCCGGCAGGCCGGCGTCGGCCACGATGTAGGCCTCCTGCTCGTGCTGACGGGCGTTCAGCACGCTGTGCGGGATGCCGCGGCCGGTCTTCACCTCGATGTCGAAGTCTTCGTCCTTGAGGGCCTGGTAGGCCTTCTTGGCGGCGGCGCGGACCTTCGGGTCCTCGCTGCGGACCTGGGTCTCCAGGTGGGCGTGCTGCGGCTTCAGCTTCTTGATCCGGACCTCATACTCGTAGGTCTGGAGCAGTTCCGAGAGGGTTTCCGACTTCTCGATCGACACGGTGCCGACGAGGATCGGCTGTCCGCGCACATGACACTCGGCGATCTGGGCGGCGATGGCCCGGTTCTTCTCGGCCGCCGTGCGGAAGATCTCGTCGTCGTGGTCGATGCGCTGGATGGGACGATGCGTCGGCACCTCGAGCACGTCCATCTTGTAGATGTCGAGGAACTCCTGCGCCTCGGTCGCGGCCGTGCCGGTCATGCCGGACAGCTTTTCGTAGAGGCGGAAGTAGTTCTGGATGGTCACCGAGGCCAGGGTCTGGTTCTCGGGCTGGATCTTGACGCCTTCCTTGGCCTCGATGGCCTGGTGAAGGCCTTCCGACAGGCGCCGGCCCTGCATCATCCGGCCGGTGAACTCGTCGATCAGCATGATCTCGCCGGCCCGGATGATGTAGTCCTTGTCCTTGACGTACAAGGTGTTGGCCCGCAGCGCCTGGTTGATGTGGTGCACCAGGGTGATGTTGGCGGCGTCGTAGAGCCCGGTGGTGTCGGGCGCGAACAGGCCGCGCTCCTCCATGATCTGCTCGATCCGCTCCGAGCCTTCCTCGGTCAGCAGCGCCTGGCGCTGCTTCTCGTCGAGGTCGAAGGTGGCCTTGTCCTGGATCAGGTCCTTGATGATGGCGTCGATCGTCACATACAGCTCGGACCGGTCCTCGGTCGGGCCCGAGATGATCAGCGGCGTGCGGGCCTCGTCGATCAGGATGGAGTCGACCTCGTCGACGATGGCGAAGTGGTGCGGTCGCTGCACCATCTCGCGCCGGTCGTAGACCAGGTTGTCGCGCAGGTAGTCGAAGCCGAACTCGTTGTTGGTGCCGTAGGTGATGTCGGCGGCGTAGGCGGCCTGGCGCTGGCCCTGGCTGAGGCCGTTGACGATGACGCCGACCTCGAGGCCGAGGAAGCGGTACACCCGGCCCATCCACTCGGCGTCGCGCCGCGCGAGATAGTCGTTGACGGTGATGACGTGGACGCCCTTGCCGAGCAGGGCGTTCAGATACACCGGCGCCACCGCGACCAGGGTCTTGCCCTCGCCGGTGCGCATCTCGGCGATGCCGCCGTCGTGGAGGATCATGCCGCCGGTCAGCTGCACATCGTACTGGCGCTGGCCCAGCACCCGCTTGGAAGCCTCGCGCGCCACGGCGAAGGCGTCGTTGAGAATCTTGTCGAGGGTCTCGCCCTGGGCGATGCGGTCGCGGAACGTGTCCGTCATCATCCGCAACTCGCCGTCGGACAGGGCGGCGTACTTGGCCTCCAGCGCGTTGATCTTCTGGACCCGGCTCATGAAGTCCTTGACCTTGCGGTCGTTGGATGAGCCGAAAATCTTCTTGGCGATGCCGAGCATGGGTGATCCGAAGGCGGGCGAGCGTCGAATGGCTCTGGTACGAGGTCCCGGAAGGGCGGCGGTCAGACGCCGCGGAGAGGCCTCGGCGACGGCGGCCCGGAACGCCCGTGACGGGCGGTCGCACGGGGCCGCGCGAACATTCGAAAACCCCTCGACTTGGGCGCAGGCGGGACTTAAGCACCGGCCTTATCCCTGTCAACGCGAGGGCTATTGCCGCCCGCAGACGGAGCGCGCCCGCATGCGGCCTTCCCGCCTCCTGTTTTCCGCCGTGCTGGCCCTGAGCCTGGCCGTGGCCGCCTGCGGTCGCGGCGGCGGCGACGCCCGTCCGCCGGAGCCCGGCGACCGGGCCGTGGCGAAGGTGCAGGACGAGACCATCTGGGCGTCCGACGTCAAGCGCGAGGCCGTGGCCCAGGGCCTGGTCGGGGAGGGCGAGCCGCTGGACGTCACCTCCGACCTGTTCCGCCGGGTGCTCGACGAGGTCATCGACCAGAAGCTGCTCGCCCGCGAAGCCGAGCGGCGGGGCCTGGACAACTCCGCCCTCGCCCAGCGGCGGCTCGAGGCGACGCGTGAGCGCATCCTCGGCGACATGCTGGTCGAGACGGTGGTCAACAACACCATCTCCGAGCGCAAGGTCGAGGAGCTCTACCAGGAGCAGCTGCGCCTGGCGCGGACCTCCGAGGAGATCCGCACCCGTCTGATCCTGTCGCGGACCAAGGAGGAGGCCGACGCGGTGGTCGGGATCCTGGCCCAGGGGGCCGCCTTCGAGGCGGTGGCGATGGAGCGCTCCATCGACGAGGCGACCCGCTTCTCGGGCGGCGATCTGGGCTATTCGACGCTGGACGTCATGCCGCAGGCCTACGCCAACGCCCTGCGCGACAAGCCGGCGGGCTCGACCGTCGGTCCCTTCCAGACCGAGGGCGGCTGGGCCGTGCTGCGGGTCGAGGACCGCCGCCGCGAAACGCCGCCGACGCTGGAGCAGGCGCGGCCGCAGATCGTGCGCTACCTGACCTACGAGGGCGTGCGCCAGCTGCTCGAGGAGCTGCGCGGCAAGGCCGAGGTCGACGTGCTGCTGAACGGCGACGCCGCCCGGCCGCAGGAGCCGGCCTCGGCTCCGGCCTCCCCGCCGGCGGGATCGCCCGCCCCCGCCCCCGCTCCGGCCGCGGCGAGCGCCTCGTGAACCGCCCGCCTGTCCCCGGTCGCGGCTCGACCGGCCAGAAGATCGAGCAGGCCATCGAGAAGGCGCTGGATCCGTTCGCCGCGGCGCTGAAGCGCGCCACGCCCGGCCGGCTCGCGCCGGCGGCGCCCGGCAAGCCGGGGCTGGAGATCTCGCCGCTCGCCGTGCCCTTTCCGGCCATCCCGCCGGTCGCGGGGGTGGAGATCGCCACGGCCCGCGCCGGCTTCTACAAGCACGAGCGGGACGACCTTGTGGTGTTCCGCTTCGCCCCCGGCACGACCTGCGCAGGCGTCTTCACCCGCCACAAGGTCGGCTCGGCCCCGGTCGACTGGTGCAAGCGCCACCTGGGGGCCGAGGGCGGCGGCTCGGACGTGCGGGCCCTGGTGGTCAACGCCGGCTGCGCCAACGCCTTCACCGGCAAGGCCGGGGCCGACGCGGCCCGCCGCACCGCGTCAGAGGCGGCCAAGCGCTTCGGCTGCCGCCAGCGCGACGTGATGCTGGCCTCGACCGGCGTCATCGGCGTTGTGCTGGACGACCGCAAGATCGCGGCCCGCCTGCCCGAGATCGAGGCGGGGTTGTCGGCGGACAATTGGGCCGCGGCCGGGCGGGCGATCATGACCACCGACACCTTCCCGAAGGGCTCGTACGCCGAGTGCGAGATCGAGGGGGTCCGGGTGAAGGTCGCCGGGATCGCCAAGGGTTCGGGCATGATCGCGCCGGACATGGCGACCATGCTGGCCTTCATCGTCACCGACGCCGACATCCATCCGAACGTGCTGCGCGCCATGCTGGGCCTGCACGTGCGCACCACCTTCAACAGCGTCACCGTGGATGGCGACACCTCGACCAACGACACCTGCCTGCTGTTCGCCACCGGCGCCTCGGGCGCGCCGCGCATCGGCCGGGTCGGCGACCGCCGGCTGAAGGACTTCTCGCGCGCCCTGGACCAGGTGATGCTCGACCTCGCCCACCAGCTGGTGCGCGACGGGGAGGGGGCGACCAAGTTCGTCAAGGTCACCGTCGACGGCGCGGCTAGCCCCGCCTCGGCCCGCAAGCTGGCCAAGTCGATCGCCGACAGTCCGCTGGTCAAGACCGCGCTGGCCGGGGAGGACGCCAACTGGGGCCGGGTCGTCATGGCCGTGGGCAAGACCGAGGAGCCGGTCGACCGCGATCGCCTGATGATCCGCTTCGGCCCGCATGTGGCCGCGATCGACGGCGCCCCCTCGCCGACCTACGACGAGGCGAAGATGAGCGCCTACATGAAGAACCCGGAGATCGACATCACCGTCGACGTGGGCTCCGGCCGGGCCTCGGCGACCGTGTGGACCTGCGACCTGACCAAGCGCTACGTCGAGATCAACGGCGACTATCGCTCGTGAGCGACCCGCTGAAGACCGTTCTCGTCGTCGCCGTCGCCCTCGTCGACGCCGACGGGCGGGTGCTGATCGCCCAGCGGCCCGAGGGCAAGCAGCTGGCGGGGCTGTGGGAGTTCCCGGGCGGCAAGGTCGAGCCCGGCGAGCGGCCCGAGGCGGCCCTGATCCGCGAGCTGAAGGAGGAGCTGGGGATCGACGTGAAGGAGGCGTGTCTGGCGCCCTTCGTGTTCACCAGTCACGCTTACGAATCCTTTCACCTGTTGATGCCACTCTACCTGTGCCGACGGTGGTCGGGGACGGTGCAGGCGCGCGAGCACGCAGCGCTGAAGTGGGTTCGGCCGAACCGGCTTCGGGACTATCCCATGCCGCCGGCGGACGAACCTCTGGTCGCCTGGCTGTGCGACCTGCTGTAGCCGCCGGGGAGGGGGCGCCGATGAAACGTTTCCTGTCCCGTTTCCGGAACGACGAGCGTGGCGCCACCGCCCTCGAGTACGGGCTGATCATCGCCCTGATCTTCCTTGTCATCCTCTCGGCGCTGACCGCCTTCGGCGCCACCGGCAGCGGCATCTTCAACACCGCCATGGACGCGATCCGGGCGGCGATGGGCGGCTGACCGGCCCGATCAGCCCTCGCCGGTGTGCTCCGTCACGCCAAGCGCATCCGCCAGCCGCATCTTCGCCGAGCCGCGCGGCAGCGGCTTCTGCTGGCTCTCGTGCGGCGCCCAGCCCGCCAGGTGCACGATCTCGAAGGTGGCCGGGATGCGGCCGTCGGGGTCCGCGTACCGCTGGGCGTAGAGCTGCGCCGCACGTCCCGCGATGCCGCGGGTGAGCGGGCGGACCGGACCCGCCAGGGCGCTGGTCTCGCCCATCGCCCGCAGATCCCGCACCAGGGCGAACAGGTCCGGATAGCGCACCGTCAGCCGGTCCACGTCGGCGACCGGAAGGGCGAATCCGGCCCGCTGCAGCAGGGCCGCCCCGTCGAAGCCGTCGGCGAAGGGGGACACCCGCGCCTGGGCGCCGCCGCGCGCCTCCAGCTCCGCCTCGGTCAGCACCGACCGCAGCTCCTTCAGCGTGCCCGCGCCCAGCAGGGTGCCGATGAACAGGCCGTCCGGCTTCAGCGCCCGCCGGATTTGCGCCAGGGCGCCCGGCAGGTCGTTGGCCCAGTGCAGGCTCATCAGCGAGACGATCAGGTCCTGCGACTGGTCGGGCAGGTCCAGCGGCGCCTCGCCGGGGCCGGCGCGATGGGCGCGGTCGGCGACGGTCTTCACCGGCCCCACCCGCGCCGCCGCGGAACTCGCCGCCAGCGTCCGGGCGAACGGACCCGGGTGGGCGGAAAGGTCGGCGGCCTCCGGCCATTCGCGCACCAGCGCCTCGAGGCTGTGCACCGCATTCTCCGCCGCCCGGAGGTGCAGGAAATCGGCGCCGCCAATGGCGGACTCGCTGCGATGCAGTCTTGCCGTACGGCGGCGACTGTCGAAGATGACGGGGGGGACGGAGGACGAACTCATGCGGCCTCAGGATGGGGTCTGGCGCGCACGTTGGGAAGCCGCGGCGGGGGCGGGGCGGACGTTCGGCCGCGGCCTCGCCGATCTCCTGCTGCCGCCGCTCGCCCACGACAGCCCCGAGGCGACCGCCGGGGCCGGTCTCACCGCCGGCGCCTGGAGCCGTGTCAGCTTCCTTGAGGATCCGGTCTGCGACGGCTGCGGCGGCGCCTTCGAGATGGACGGGGGCGATTTCGCCTCCGAGCGCTGCGCCGCCTGCCTTGCCCGGCCCTACGCCTTCGCCCGGGCGCGCGCAGCCTGCGTCTACGACGAGGCTTCGCGCGGCCTGATCCTGCGTTTCAAGCACGGCGACCATCAGCCGTACGCGCCCCTGTTCGCCCGCTGGATCAGCCGAGCCGCCGCGCCGCTTCTGGCCGAGACCGACGCCATCGCCCCGGTGCCGCTGCATCCTCTCCGGCTGCTGTCGCGACGCTTCAACCAGTCGGCCGAGATCGCACGGCCGCTGGCCCGGCTGTCGGGGCGCGACTATCTGCCCGACGCCCTGGTCCGGCTGAGCCACACCGCCAGCCAGGGCGGCAAGTCGGCGCGGGGCCGCCGCCTGAACGTCAGGAAGGCCTTCTCCGTCAGCGCGGCCGGCGCGCGCCGGGTGCGGGGTCGCCGCATCCTTCTGGTCGACGATGTGTTGACCACGGGCGCCACCGCCGAGGCCTGCGCC
>Ga0154912_113_pt1 | contig 38609 bp, 33 predicted proteins | sample RifCSPhighO2_01_FD_105881 | JGI IMG/M metagenome (GOLD analysis project Ga0154912, IMG submission 105881) | Caulobacterales bacterium RIFCSPHIGHO2_01_FULL_70_19 | reverse complement strand
CGCCGGCGGCTTCGCCGTCAGCCGCGAGGCGGCCCACTCGCGCGCCCGCGTCGCCCGGGTCGGCGGCGACGGCGCCGGCCGGGCCATCCTCTCCGCCCTGGTCGCGGCCGTGCGCGCCGCGCCGCATGTGCAGGTCTGGGAGGACGCCCGCCTGCGCGGCCTGCTGCAGGACGCCGACGGCCGGGTCCGCGGCGCCCTGATCGAACGCGGCGGCCGGCTGGTGGAGGTCATCGCCCCGGCCGTGGTGCTGGCGACCGGCGGCGCCGGCGGCCTGTACGCGCGCACCACCACGCCGACGGCCCTGCTCGGCGAAGGCATGGCCCTGGCCTGGCAGGCCGGAGCCGAGATCCTCGATCCCGAGTTCGTCCAGTTCCATCCGACGGCGATCGACGTCGGCCTCGACCCCATGCCGCTGGCCACCGAGGCCCTGCGAGGCGAGGGGGCCCGGCTGGTCGACCGCACCGGCGCCTTCCTCCTTGGCGACGCTCCCGACGCCGACCTCGCCCCCCGCGATGTGGTCGCCCGGGCGGTCCACGCGGCCCGCAGCGACGGTCGCGGCGCCTTCCTCGACGCCCGCGCGGCCGTGGGCGCGGAATTTCCCGAATCCTTCCCGGCGGTGTTCGCCGCCTGCATGCGCGCCGGCCTCGACCCGCGCGAGCAGCCGATCCCGGTCGCCGCCGCGGCCCACTACCACATGGGCGGCATCGCCGCCGACCTCGACGGCCGCACCACCCTGCCGGGCCTGTTCGCGGTGGGGGAATGCGCCGCGACCGGGGTGCACGGGGCCAACCGGCTGGCCTCCAACTCCCTGCTCGAGGCCGCCGCCTTCGGCCGTCGCGCCGGCCGCGCCGCCGCGACGGAGACCGTCGCCCGGGCCCGCGTCCTCCCCGCGCGTCCGCCCGCGCCGGACCTGCCGCCCCGGCCCCTGGCCCGCCTGCGTCTGGCGATGAGCGAGCTGGCCGGCGTGATCCGCACCGGTCCGGGGCTGACCAACCTGATCGCCACCCTCGACCAGCTGGACGCCGGCCGCGTCCCGGCCCTGCCGTCGGTGGCCGCACGCCTGATCGCCGGGGCGGCGCTGGACCGGCGCGAGAGCCGCGGCGGCCACTATCGCGCCGACTTCCCCGAGCCCGCGGCCGAGGCCCGCCACACCCGGCTGCGCAAACCCGCTCTCGTCCCCGCCGAATGATGCCCGAGGTCCGGATGATCCCGTCGCTGCCTGACCTGCTGATCGAGCCCGTCGTGCGGCTGGCGCTGGCCGAGGATCTGGGCCGGACCGGCGACGTCACCGCCCGGGCGTGCATTCCGGAGGGCTCGCGCCTGCGGGCCGCCTTCGTCGCCCGCAAGCCCGGCGTGCTGGCCGGGGTGGACTGCGTGCGGCTGGCGGCGCGGATCCTTGATCCCGGGGCGGCGGTCGAGCAGCGCCTGCGCGACGGCGCGACCTTCGAGGCCGGGGCGACCCTGGTGGAGGTGGAGGCCGACGCCCGCGCCCTGCTGGCGGCCGAGCGCACCGCGCTCAACCTGCTCGGCCGGCTGTGCGGCATCGGCACCCTGACGCGGACCTATGTCGAGGCCGTGGCCGGAACCGGCGTGCGCATCGCCGACACCCGCAAGACCACGCCCGGCCTGCGCGCGCTCGAGAAGCACGCCGTGCTGTGCGGCGGCGGCCTCAATCACCGCTTCGGCCTCGACGACGCCATCCTGATCAAGGACAACCACGTCGCCGTCTGCGGCGGGGTAGGGGAGGCGGTGCGCCGGGCCCGCGCCGCCGCCGGACACCTGATGAAGGTCGAGGTCGAGGTCGACGGACTGGATCAGCTGGACGAGGCCCTGGCCGAGCGTCCCGACGTGATCATGCTCGACAACTTCACCCTGCCGATGCTGCGCGAGGCCGTCGCGCGGGTGACGGACCGGCCGGCGCGCCCCGTGCTGGAAGCGTCCGGCGGCGTCAGCCTCGACACGGTCCGCGGCATCGCGGAGACCGGCGTGGACGTGATCTCGGTCGGAGCCCTGACCCATTCGGCGCCGTCGCTCGACATCGGACTCGACGCCCTGCCGGCCTGAACGGTCGAACGGCGCTACGGAACGAGGGCCCGGCCGGGCGGTTTCCCTTCCAACGGAAGGAGACGACCATGAGCCACGCCCCGAAGATTCCGAAAGAGCAGCGCAGCTACGCCGACAAGGGCGCCCAGAGCCAGACGCAGGCGGAGGACGCGGATCGCCGCGACCTGCACACCAACGTCCGCACCGGCCAGCCCGGCGACGCCGACGTCAACACCGCCCAGCAGGGCCGGTTCGGCGACATCAAGCAGAACACCACCCACCAGGGCTACCAGCAGGACCGCTGATCATGACCGACAACAACCAGCACACGCCGGAGCCGGTCGACGAGAAGCGCTGGGGCGGCCCGGGCTCGAGCCATCAGAACGCGAAGCAGGAGCCGCCCGCGTTCGAGGACCCGCGCGAGGGCGGTCCGACCAATCCGCGCAACAGCAAGATCTCGGGCGGCGGCGGCGAGCGCGACCTCAAGCACAGCCACATCGACGACCGGCGCTCGTCGAAGGGTCATCGCGACGCCTGACGGCCTCAGGTGGTCGGGGTGTCCGCGGTCTCGACCTGGACGGCCGCCGGCCGGGCCGCAGCCGGCCGGGCGGGGGTCGCCGGGGTCGGGACAGACGCCTCGGGCACGGACGCAACCGGCTGGGCCGCCGGCGCCTCGGCCGGGGCGCGGCCCTCCTGGGCGAGCAGCAGGTTGTAGGCCACGGCCCCCGCTTCGCGGACCGCTCCCGTGGGATCCAGACTGGCCTGCACGAGACGCGGAGCCTCGGCGTCGACCGAGGGACGCGCGGCGGCGTAGGAGAAGGCTCCACGCGAGCCGGCGCGGCCGCCGAAACGGTAGAACAGGTGGTCGCCGACCTGTCCCACACGGACCAGGGTGTGCCGCCAGCCCGGCGCCACCGCCGTGGTGTGGAAATGGGTGGCGTTGCCGACCCGGCCGTACACCTCGCCGGACAGGCCGGCGGAGGCGATCTCGCGGGCGCGGTTCCACGCCGCCCGGTTGACGCGGCCGCGCATCGACCCGTCGCAGGTGAAGCTGAACTGACAGCCCGTGCGGCGGCCCGCGCCCTGGAAGACCACGCCGCAGACGCTGTTGGGGAAGGCGGGATGGCGGACACGGTTGAGCACCACCTGGACCACGGCGCGCATCCCGTCGCGACCTTCGCCGCGGGCCTCGTAGTAGGCGGCCTGGGTCAGGCATTCGAGATCGCGCGAGGCGTCCAGCGCGGTGCCGAGGCGGAAGGGTTCGGCCGCCGTGGGGCCGCTCAGGCTGACCCGGCGCAGTCCGCCTTCGGCCGCTCCGGCGCGCAGCTGCTCCAGGCGGGCGGTGAGCAATTCGGCCTGTCGGTCGCGCCGGGCGGACCCGGCGACGGTGTAGGGGTCGTGGCGGCGGGCGATGGCCAGGGCGCTTTCGTCCAGTCCGCCGGCGGCCGCGGCCAGCGCCTCCTCGGTGAAGCCGGCGGCGGTGGCCCCCTCGATGCGCTCGGCCTGGGCCCGCAGGGTCGAGGCCTTGGCCGCCGCCCCGCCCAGCCAGGCTCCGCCGACGCCCAGTCCCAGCAACGCGCCGAACAGCGCCGCCGCCGTCGCGGGCCGGATCCGGGCCACATGATCGGCAGTCGGGGTCGCGCGCGTCTGCGAGGGAGTCGGCAAGGGCTCAATCCTGTTCGGCAGGGCGCAATGCCGCCCCCGGGTAGTCTCGCGGCCGGGCGACGAATGGGTCGCGAACCGGCTGCGGTGTAACGACGCTCGGCGAACGGCCGGGACGTCGAAGGAGGCGCCTTTAGCCAGCCGTTTGTGGCGCCAATGTGGTCGATTCGCAAGATTCAGGTGCGGCGCAACATCGCCCCGCCCTCGCGATGTATGTGGACAGTTTTTTCCCGTCTCGCCCGGTCTTTGTCTCAAGTCGCTGCGAGTTCTACTGTATTGTGATGCACATGCCCTTCACGGGAGTGCGCGACATCAGCTTATCCGGGCTGCCGGAAAGTGCCAGAATAGCCGGGCGCAAGATTCCGCGCGTCGCGCTGAACTGCCCGCCCGGCCGGAACCCGCGCCGCCACGGTGGCGTTGGAAGCGACACAGGAGATCCATCATGCGCAGCTTCAGCACCACCCTGGCCGTCATCGGCCTCGCTCTCGCCGCCACGGCCTGCGGGACGACGATCGAACAGAAGGCGGCGACCGGCGCCGTGGCCGGCGCCGTTGTGGCCGGACCGGTCGGGGCCGCCGTCGGAGGGGCCGCCGGTGCCGCCGTCGGCCACGCCGAGAAGCCGAACTGACACACCTTCGGGGCCGTCGGTCCGGGCGCGGTCTCGAAAACTTGCTTTCCGGCCCCATATGGGGTTAGCCGACCCGGCCGGGGCTGAGCGCCGCTCGCTCCGCGCCCGGGTGCACCTGGCCCTCCGATCAAGGATACGACGACTCCTCGCATGAGAGATCTGAAACAGACCGCCTTCACCGACCGCCTCGCCGCCCAGCAGGAAGCCAAGAAGGCGCTTCTCGCCCGCTTCAAGCCCAAGCCCGCGGCCCCCGACCCCGAATTCGAGAAGCTCGCTGCAAAGCGCGCCGCCGAAAAGGAGGCGCTGCGCCAGCAGCATGAGCTCGCCAAGGCCGAGGCGCGTCGCGAGAAGGCCGAAAAGGAAGCGGCCCGCCTGGCGGCCGAGCAGGCGGCCCAGGAGGCGGTCGAGGCCGCCCGGCGCGCGGCCCGCAAGGAGCGCAAGCAGCTCACCAAGGAAGAGCAGAAGGCGGCGCGCGACGCCCGCTACGCCGCCCGCAAGGCGCGCCAGCGCTGATCCGGCGATGCGGGCGCTCCGGCGCCCGTCAGTCGCCGTCCTTGCTGCGACGTCCGCCGCCCAGCACCTGCGCCAGCTGCTCGCCTGAATAGGGCTTGCGGAGGAACGGCCAAGGGGCGTCGGCCAGCGCCTCGTCGACATCCTCGCCGGCGTAGCCGGAGGTGAGCACGATGCGCATGTCGGGGTAGTCCCTGGCGCAGCGCCGGGCCAGTTCGATCCCGGTCATGCCGCCCGGCATGACCACGTCGCTGAGCATCAGGTCGAACCGCTCCGCCTCCAGCGCCTCCAGCGCGCGCGCGCCGGTCTCGGCCGTCTTCACCTCGAGACCGAGGGTCTCCAGAAGTTCGACCGCGACCGCGGCCACGCCGGGATCGTCCTCCACCAGCAGCAGACGGCGGTCGGCCAGACCGGCGTCCGTCCTCGCGTCCGACGGCGCGGGCAGGGCGCCCTCCCGGCGGTGGATGGGGGGCAGATAGATGCGGATGTGCGTGCCCTTGCCGACGGCCGATTCGATCCGCACGCCCCCGCCGCTCTGACGCGCGAATCCGTAGACCTGGCTCAGGCCCAGGCCGGTGCCCTTGCCGACGGCCTTGGTCGTGAAGAAGGGTTCGAAGGCCCGCTCGATGACCTCGGCATCCATCCCGGCGCCGTTGTCAGTCACGCTGACGCAGACGAAGTCGCCGGCCGGCAGTTCCGCGACCTCGCCGGCCGCCACCGTGCAGCTCTCCGTCCGGACGGTGACGCGCCCCTGGTCGCCCAGCGCGTCGCGGGCGTTCACCACCAGATTCAGCAGGGCCGCCTCGAACTGGGCGGGGTCGACGTTCACCCGGGCGCCGCCGCGCCGGAGCTTGAGCCGGAACTCGATCGCTTCGCCCACCGCCCGGCGGAGCAGAGGCTCGCCCTCCCGGATCAGGGCGTTCAGGTCGGTCGGCTCGGGCCGCAGCGCCTGCCGGCGCGAGAAGGCGAGCAGCTGGTGGGTCAGGCCCTCGCCGCGTCGCGCGGCCGCGAGCGCAGCCTCGCCCAGCTTGCGCTGGCGGGCCGGATCGCCCGGGGAACGCAGCATCATGTCCAGCGCGCCGATCACGACCGTCAGCAGGTTGTTGAAGTCGTGCGCCACGCCCCCGGTGAGACGCCCGACCGCCTCCATCCGCTGGGCGTGCATGAGGTCGGCCTCGGCCTTGGCCTTCTCCGCCAGCGCCTCCCCGACGCGCTCTTCGAGCAGTTCGTTGATCCGCTTGAGGTCCTGCTCCGCCCGTTTGGCTTCGGTGATGTCGATGTTGGCTCCGACGTAGCCCTGGAAGTGGCCGGCGCCGTCGAAGCGGGGGATCCCTTCGCAGCGCAGCCAGCGTCGCCCGAGCTGCGGATGGTCGATCTCCATCAGCCCCTGGAACCGGTCGCGCAGGTCGACGGCGGTCTCGAAGGCGGCGCGGAAGTCGTGCAGGCCGAAATGCTCCGCGACCCGGGCCCAGCTCTGCGCCAGGTTCTCCTCGCCCACGTTGAAGAACGCCTTGTAGCGCCGGTTGGCGAAGGCGATCTCCCCGTCCGGGTCGGTCATCCAGATCTGCACCGGCGCGCTGTCGGCAACGGTGCGGAAGCGGGTTTCCGACTCCAGCAGCCGCGCCTGCGATTCGCGCATCTCGGTCACGTCGAAGGCCACCCCGACGAAGCCGATGGTCTCGCCCCCGGGACCGAAACGGGGGCGGGAGAAGGACTTCAGCCAGCGATACTCGCCGTCGTGGCGAAGGTAGCGCGCCTCCAGCGAGAAGGGCTGTCCCGAGGCCTCGCCCGCCAGCGACTCCGCGATGATCCGCTCCTGGTCGTCCGGGTGGACCATGGCGCGCCATTCGAGCAGGCGCGCCTCCTCGTAGGAGCCGCCGGAGAAGGCGACATAGGCCTGGTTGACGAAGGTGCGCACGCGGTCCGGCCCGGTGACCCAGATCAGCACGGGCGCCGTGTCGGCGATGGCGCGGAAGCGCTCCTCGCTCTCGCGCATCTCGGCTTCCGCCCGCGTCCGTTCGATCTCCGCCCAGGTGCGGGCGGCCACTTCCTGCAGCAGGTCGCATTCCTCGTCGGTCCACTCCCGCACTTCGGAATCGTGGGCGTAGAGGAAGGCGAGCAGACGGCCGCCCCGGATCAGGGGCGTGCGCATCAGGGAACGGGTGCCGAGACGCTCGAAGACATGGAGGGCGTCGCGGGTCCGGGGATCGTCCCGCACGTCGGCGATGCGGATGGTCCGCCCCTCAGCCAGATCGGCGATCAGCCCGGCCCCGAGATCCTCGAGCCGGAACTCGCCCGCGGCGCTGGCCACCCCGGTGGTCCAGTCGCGGCTCATCGACACCAGGCCGCGCTGCTGGTCGACCTCGCCATAGCCGATGCGGGCCGCGCGCAGCTCGGCGCCGAGAACCTCCTCGACCCGCGCCATGATCGCCTCGGGGGTCGTCAGGTCCCGCAGCGAGTCGATCAATCCGAGCAGGAACGACTGGCGACGTTCCTGCCGCGCCATCGCCTCGATCGCGTTCCGGCTGTCCGTCACGTCGAACGACATGCCGACGTAGCCCAGGAACACGCCCTCGGCGTCGAAGCGCGGGTTCACGGCTACGCGCATCCACCGCCAGGCCCCGTCGGCGCGGCGGAAGCGCACCTCGAAGCCGTAGGGCTCGCGCTGAGGCCGGTGCGCCTCCTGCGCTTCCGCCACCAGCGGCACGTCGTCCGGATGGATCGCCGCGCGCCAGACATGGCCGAGCAGGCGGTCGGCCGACTCCCCGTAGAAGGCGACCAGGGCGCTGTTGACGAACTCGACCTCGCCCTCGGCGTTGGTCAGCCAGACCGGCGAGGGCGCCGTGTCAGCCATGAGCCGGAACCGCGCCTCACTCTCGCGCAGCGCCGCTTCCGCCGTCTTGGCGTCGGTGATGTCCACGATGACGGCGATGTAGTCCTCGACCAGGCCGCCGGGGCCGGTGAGGGCGCGGATGCTGATCACCACCCAGACGATCGAGCCGTCCGGGCGGACGTAGCGCTTCTCCAGCTGGGCGCCGCCGCTGCGCAGGGCCTCGCGCAGCGCCTTGCGGGTTCGCTCGACGTCGTCGGGGTGGCTGACCGCCTCCGTCGTCAGCCCCACGACCTTCTCGTAGGGCACGCCCAGAATCTCGGCGTAGCGGGCGTTCGCGCTCAGGATCGAGCCGTCCAGCGCCACCCGGGCGATGCCGGCCGAGGCCTGGTCGACCATGGCCTGCAGCTGCGCCTCCCGCTCGCGCAGCGCCGCTTCCGCCGCCCGCGCGTCGGTGACGTCGACGTTGACGCCGATCATGCCGCGGAAGACGCCGTCCGCATCGACGCGCGGCCGCGCGTCGGTGTGCAGGGTCCGCCAGGCCCCGTCGGCGCGGAGGTACCTCGCCTCGACCTCGAACGGGCCGTGCGCCTCCGCTGCGGCGCGCGTCGCCTCCAGCACGCGCTCGCGGTCGTCGGGATGCAGGAACCGGGTGAAGTCGAGGTCGGCGCCGGCGTCGGAGAGCCCCCAGAACCGGCGCAGCGCCTCGTTCAGGTGCACGCAGGCGCCATGCTCGTCGCTCATCCACAGCATGACCGGGGCCAGCTCGCTGATCAGGTGCAGCCGCCCCTCGGTCTCGTCGATCCGGGCCGCGGACGCCCGCAGGTCCTCGACGGTCGCGTCGAGCCGCCACAGCGTCTTGCGGAGCGAGGCCGCGACGACGGTCGAGAACAGGCCGACGACGATGAAGTTGGTCGTGGCCACCACCCCCAGCCGGTTGCTGATCCCGGCCCCCATCGCATCGAAGCCGACCACGGCCCAGCCGCCGAAGAGGCAGGCGAACAGCGCGGTCAGACCAGCGATACGGCCGCCAGCGAGCGCCGCCGCGATCACCGCCGGCAGCAGGATCATGAAGCCGGTGACCTCGGCGTAGAAGCCTGACAGCAGCTTGCGCAGCAGCAGCATGGCCGCGGCGCAGGCGAGGCCGATCAGCACGGACGCCCACCACGGGCGACGGCCGACCCGCGCCAGCCGGCGCACGCCCCTATCGATGTCGACCAGATTGCGAAGGCCCGTGACCGCGCCCATTCACCCCCCACTCCGCGCGTCCGCGAACCTACAGCAACGCCTGTCCCCGGGATGCGTTCCGGTCGGAACCGGCCGCCGGAGCGACCATGACCCTGACCCGCGCCCCTGCGGTCCCGCAAGGGCGGGTCTGGACTCCTGCGCCGCCCTGCCCACATGGGTGGGGAAGCCTTGTTCTTGACCTAACGACGCTTTCTCGCCTGAAAAGCGCCGCGCTTGGTCGGCAGATGGACGGGCGCGGCGGTCGCGCCGGATGGAGCTGGGATTGGTCATCGACTGGGCAGGGCTGAACAGGACGACCCGCCGCCTCGCCGCGGCGGCGCCGGCGGCGCTGGCCGCGGCCGGCGTGGCCATGGCCGCCTCCTCGACGCCGCGGCCGGAGATCGATCGTCGCGCCGAGACGGTGCGCCAGCTCACCCGCGGCGACCTGTCCGACAAGGGACTGGCCGCCATCACCGCCCGCATGACGCCGTCCCAGCTGGCCGTCGCCCTCCGCCACGATCCGGGCGAGCGCCGCCCGGCGCTCTACGGCCTGACCCCGGGCTGGGAAAGCCTGACCCTCGCCGGCAAGCCCACGCTGGACTTCGGCGCCAACGGGCTGGAGGCGATCCGCCTCAACGCCGCCACGCCGGGGACGCAGGGCCTGCTGCGGGCCGCCCGACCTTTCGAGTTCCGCCCCGCCACCGCCGAGGACCGCCGCCGCGCCCGCCGCTGTCTGACCCAGGCGATCTATTACGAGGCGGCGCTCGAGCCCACCGAGGGCCAGGAGGCCGTCGCCCAGGTCGTGCTCAACCGGGTCCGTGACCCGAACTACGCCAACAGCATCTGCGGCGTGGTCTTCGAGGGGGCCGAGCGGACCACCGGCTGCCAGTTCAGCTTCACCTGTGACGGCTCCCTGGCGCACCCGCCGGTGCGCTGGGCCTGGGATCGCGCGGCGCGGGTGGCCGACCGCGCCCTGGCCGGCTACGTCGCCGCCCGCGTCGGCACCGCCACCCACTACCATGCCGACTACGTCCGCCCGTGGTGGGCGCCGACCCTCAACAAGCTGACCCAGATCGGGGCGCACATCTTCTATCGCTGGAAGGGCGTCTACGGCGAACCCGCCGCCTTCCGGCAGGCCTACGCCGGGCGCGAGCCGGCCATCGACGAGGCGCGTTTCGCCCGCCCCCGCCTGCAGCTGGCCGCCGACGCCGCCGCAGGCACGAAGGCGGAGCCCGACCCGACCGTGCGGACGGTCGAGATCGACGGGCAGACCCGGGTCGTCGGGGTGGCCTCCCTCGGCGGACGCCGCCAGCCGACCCCGTCCGAGATCGCGGCGATCAACGAACGTCTGGCCGCCTTCGAGCCGCCCGCGCCGCGTCCCGCGCCAGCGGTCGAGGCCCCCGGCGTGGTCGCCATGGAGGTCGAGGAGGTCGGTCGCCCCGCCTCCTGATATCCTCGCGGCCGCCGTGCAACGTCTCGACAATCTTGGCATTAATGCACAAGGACAGGCGCACGGCGCCGCTTGAGGCCCGTGCGTGCGACACCCTGACCAGACGCAGATCGCCGATGACCGGGCCTGGGACCGGCGCGAGGCGCTCGCCGCCATCGCCGACGCCATGCCGCAGATGGTCTGGTCCACCCGGCCCGACGGCTTCCACGACTACTACAACGCCCGCTGGTACGAGTTCACCGGCGTGCCGGAGGGCTCGACCGACGGCGAGGCCTGGAACGGCATGTTCCACCCCGAGGACCAGGAACGCGCCCGGGCGCGCTGGCGCCGCTCGCTGGAGACCGGCGAACCCTACGAGATCGAATACCGCCTGCGCCGGCACGACGGCGTCTATCGCTGGACGCTGGGCCGCGCCATGCCGCTGCGCAACGAGGCCGGTCAGATCGTCCGCTGGTACGGCACCTGCACCGACATCGACGACCTCAAGCGCATCGAACAGGCCAAGGAGCTGCTCAGCCAGGAGCTCAGCCACCGGATCAAGAACATCTTCGCGGTGGTCTCGGCCCTGATCGCCCTGTCGGCCCGCCGCTTCCCCGAGGCGAAGGGCTTCGCCACCGCCGTCCGGACCCGCATCAACGCCCTCGCCCGCGCCCACGAGTTCGTCCGGCCCCACACCGAGTCGTCGCGCCCGACGGTCGGCTCCATGACCCTGCACGCCTTCCTCACCGACCTGTTCAAGGCCTACGCCGGAGCCGACGGGGCGGGGCGTGTGCGGCTCACCGGCGACGACGCCAGTTTCGACGACCAGGCGGCGACCTCGGTCGCCCTGCTGTTCCACGAACTGGCCACCAACGCCGCCAAGTACGGCGCGCTTTCGACCGAAGGCGGCTGGGTCGACCTCGACACGCGCCGCACCGAGGAGCGCTTCGTGCTCAGCTGGACCGAGCACGGCGGACCGCCCGTCGAAGGCGAGCCGGAACGGACGGGCTTCGGCGCCCAGCTGGCCACCCTCTCGGTCGAAGGCCAGCTGGGCGGCCGTCTGACGCGCACCTGGGCCCGGGAAGGGTTGCGCGTGATCGCAGACCTCCCCGCCACGGCGCTGTCCCGCCGTCGGGCGGCGCTAAATGTCGCATCCCCGACACCACGCTGAAACCGCGAACGAACCGGGGCGTTCACTGTCGGCGCAGTATTGCGCGCCCAAGCAAGACCGACTCCCCGCCTGACCCCGAATGACCGCTCGCATCCTCATCGTCGAAGACGAAGCCCTCGTCGCCATGGAGCTCCGCTTCGTGCTGGAGGATCTCGGCCATCAGGTGGTCGGGACCGCAGCCGATGCGCGGACGGCGCGCAACCTCGTGCGCGAGACCGAGGTCGATCTCGCCCTGGTCGACATCCACCTGTCCGACGGCCCGACCGGCATCGAGCTGGGTCGCGAACTGGGTCAGGAGATCGGCGTCACCGTCCTGTTCATGACCGCCAACCCGGGCATGGTGCGCCAGGGCGTCGCCGGGACCATCGGCGTGCTCTCCAAGCCCACCGACGAGCGGGCGGTGCAGACGGCGGTCGACTACGCCCTGCGCCGCCGCACCGGCCAGCCGGTCCAGTACGCCCCGCCGCAGCTGCAGCTGTTCGGCTGAGACAAGGGCTCAGGGCTCAGGGCTTGGGGACGACCGCCCGACGAGCAGCCCCCGCATCCGCCCGACTGCCCTGATCCCTACCAGGCGCCGATCTTCTCGGCTTCCTTGTGCGCGATCGGGTGCCCCTCGGCCTTGTGATCCTGCTCGGCGAGGAAGCGCACCGCCTCCAGCGCCGCCATGCAGCCCATGCCCGCCGCGGTCACCGCCTGCCGGTAGACGTCGTCGGTCACGTCGCCGGCGGCCCAGACGCCCTCGATGGCCGTCGCGGCGGTGCCCGGCTTGACCACCAGATAGCCGCCGGCCTTGGTCTCCAGCTGGCCGGCGAACAGCTCCGACGACGGCGCGTGGCCGATGGCGATGAACACCCCGTCGGCGGCGACCTCCCGGGTCTCGCCGGTCTTCACGTTCTTCAGCCGCGCGCCGGTGACGTTCACCGCCCCCGTGGGATGGGTCTCCCCGAGGATTTCGTCGATGGCGGAATCCCAGATCACCTCGACCTTGGGATTGGCGAACAGCCGGTCCTGCAGGATCCGTTCAGCCCGGAACTCGTCGCGGCGGTGCACGACGGTGACCTTCGAGGCGAAGTTGGTCAGGAACAGCGCCTCCTCGACGGCGGTGTTGCCGCCGCCGACCACGATGACCTCCTTGCCGCGGTAGAAGAAGCCGTCGCAGGTGGCGCAGGCCGAGACGCCGAAGCCCTGGTACTTCGCCTCGCTCTCCAGCCCCAGCCACTTGGCCTGGGCCCCGGTCGAGATGATCACCGTCTCGGCCAGCAGCTCGGTCCCGGAGTCCAGCGTCAGCCGGAATGGCCGCCGCGACAGGTCGGCCTTGACCACGATGTCGTGGATCACCTCGGTCCCGACGTGCTCGGCCTGCTTCTGCATCTGCTCCATCAGCCACGGGCCCTGGATGACGTCGGCGAAGCCGGGATAGTTCTCCACGTCGGTGGTGATGGTCAGCTGACCGCCGGGCTGCAGACCGGCGATGACCACCGGGTTCAGCATGGCGCGGGCGGCGTAGATGGCGGCGGTCCAGCCGGCGGGGCCGGACCCGATGATGGCGACGCGGACGGTGCGGGGAGTGCTCATGCGCCTATCTAGGCGCGATTCATCGTCGGCGGGAGACGCTACGCGGGCCGATACGGCTGGAATCCGCAGCTGGCGGGGTCGCTGAGCAGAAACAGCGTCGGTTCGGACTGGCCGGGAAGCAGTCCGCCCGTCGCCACGGCGAGGCCGTCATGCTCGCCGACGAGCTCCAGCTCGTCCAGCGCGTACACGCGCGGAAGGCCGTGCTTCACATAGCGTCGTCCCTCGAAGGTGATGGGATCCCCGTCGCGGAACCACGAGCGGCTGGCCCCTGTCGGGTAGGGCGCCTGGTCCGGGTGCATCCAGCGCGTGCCGACGCGGATCGCCTGCCCGTGCACGTCGGCGAACGGCGGGTCGCCGTCGAAGAACAGGCCCACTTCGATCGGGATGAGGCTGTTGGAGCCCGGGACGTAGCCGCACCCGGCGCGCACCCGATCGGGCAGGAACGTCGGCTGTTTCGGCGCGGGCTTCGCCGCCTGGGGCTGCGAGACGAGGGCGGCGGCGAGGGCGAGGGCGGCGAGGAGCATGCGGGGATGCTAGTCTTGCGCGGCAGGGTCGCGCAACCGGGAGTCAGAAATGGGAAGCCGCAACTATCTTGGGATCGGCATCGCGCTGGGCGTGGCCATCGGCGCCGGCCTTGGCGTCGCCATGGACAACATCGCCGTGGGCGTCGGCGCGGGCATCGGCATCGGCCTCGCCATCGGCATCGCGATGGGCGCGGCGAAGCGGAAGGACGACCGCGACTGACGCCCGGTGGCGGCGGCCGCCTACAGGGCCGCACGGCCCATCCGCGCAAGTATCTCCCGCGCCGCCCGCTCCGTCTCGGCCAGCGGCGCGTAGCTCCAGGGCTCCAGCGTTCCGGTGAACGGTCGCGCCGCGCCCCGCTCGCGCAGGTCGGCGTGCAGGCGGGCGAACTTGTCCGCCTTCTTCAGCGGGACCATCGGCAGGATATGCACCGGCTTGCCGGTCGAGGCGGCTTCCGCCGCCATGTTGGCGCTGTCCTCGGTGACCAGCACGTGGTCGGCGTAATGCAGGAAGGCGAAGTACGGATTGTCCCCGGTCCCGTCCCAGATCCACCCGGGCAGGCGCGACAGGCGCGCCGTCATCGCCGCCTTCGCCGCCTCGGGCGTGCGTCGCGAGAAGGTCAGCATCAGCGAACCCCCGACGGCCTCGACCGCCGCCGCGATCCGCTCCGCCATCTCCGCCGCGTGCGCCTCCGGCAGGTCGTGCGCCCGCGAGCGCCCCCCGACCAGCACCGCCAAGCGCGGCCGCGGGAGGGGCTCCAGCCGGTCGGCGAAGGCGGGGGCCGCCTCGGCCAGACGGGCCGGCGTGACGCGATGCGGCGAGCCGGTGATCGACAGCACATTGGCCCCCTCGATCGCGTCGTGCCGGGGCGCGACCACCAGATCGAAGTCGCCGGTGCGCCAGCGCGGATCCTGGGTCTGGACCACGAAGGTCCGCCCGCCCGACCGGCGCTTGGCCATCAGCGACAGGGGCAGGGCGGCCCGGCCGGTGGCGATCCACACGTCCGGCCACGGCTCGCCCCCGGCCGGAAAGACGGGATCGGAAGAGGGGTCGAGCATCCACGGCGCCTTCAGCGCCGACGGCAGCCGGTCGAAGGCCTTGCGCCACTTCACGCGGCGGACGGAGATCTGCGCGGACGGCGAAAGGCGCCGGAGGGCTTCCGCCAACCCCAGCGCCTGGTTCTCCATGCCGATCCGGCCGTCCGAGACGACCTGGACCGAAAGCGGGCTCGTGGAGCCTACTTCCACTCGACCTTGAGGATCTCGTAGGCCTTCACGCCGCCGGGCGTGTTGACCTCGACCACGTCGCCGACCTCCTTCGAGATCAGGGCGCGGGCGATCGGCGAGGAGACGGAGATCTTGCCCGCCTTCACGTCGGCCTCGTGCTCGCCGACGATCTGATAGGTGCCTTCCTCTTCCGTGTCCTCGTCCACGACGGTCACGGTGGCGCCGAACTTGACCACGTCGCCCGACAGCTTGGTCACGTCGATGACCTGGGCGCGGCTGATCTTGTCCTCGATCTCGGCGATCTGGCCCTCGATCCAGCCCTGCCGCTCCTTCGCCGCATGGTACTCGGCGTTCTCGGACAGGTCGCCGTGCTCGCGGGCCTCGGAAATGGCCGCGATCACGCTCGGCCTTTCGACCGACTTCAATTGCTTCAGCTGATCGTCGAGGACACGGTAGCCCTCGGCCGTCATCGGCACTTTTTCCATGATGTCGTGAGTTTCTTGTTACGCCCGACTGAAAGACGACTCGGCACAGGGATCGCTGGGCGCGCGCGACCGGCCAAAGAGGGTAGGGCGCCCTGAGGAAAGGTTCAAGGGCGGGTCAGGCGGGCCGGTTTGCGGCCCCGCGTCCCGACCTGCCGGATCAGGCTCCACGCCAGCCAGCCGACCGCCGCCAGGCCGGCGGCCATGAACAGGGTCGACACGAACACCACGCCCGCGGCCATGAAGGCCAGCAGGAAGGCGACGGCGGCCGCCAGGGCGGCGACGATCTGGACGATCTTCAGGCGCATGGTCCGTTAACGCCCGGCCTTTCAGCCAGTTGCGGCCCGGATCGTGTTCATTCCGGGGCAGGCGCGTAGGCGTAGTCGCCGCCCCGCTCCAGCGCCCGGCGCCAGGCCGGCCGGGCATGGATGCGCCGCAGGAAGTCCCGGCAGCGGGGGCGGTCGGGTCCGAAGCCGATGCGCGATCCCGCGGCTTCCAGCGGGAAGCTCATCATGATGTCCGCCGCCGTGAAGGCCTCCCCGGCGAACCAGCCGCCGCGGCCCAGCTCGGCCTCCCACCAGGCGATATGGTCGGCGATCTGCGGCGCGATCAGGGCGGCGTCGACCTTGCGCGAGATGGCCTTGGCCACCGGCCGGATCAGCACCGGCGTCCGCTTCGGGACCTGGCTGAACACCAGCCTGAGCAGCAGCGGCGTCATCGCCGAGCCCTCGGCGTAGTGCATCCAGTAGGTGAAGCGCCGCGCCTCCGGCGTCCCCGCCGGCGGACGCAGGCCGGAGTCCGGGAAGGCCTCCAGCAGGTGCTCGATGATCGCCCCCGTCTCCGCGACCACCACCCCGTCGTGTTCGATCACCGGCGACTTGCCCAGCGGATGCACCGCCCGCAGCGCCGCCGGCGCCAGCAGCGTCTTCGGATCCCGCTCGTAGCGCCGGATCTCGTAGGCCGCCCCCAGTTCCTCGAGCAGCCACAGCACCCGCTGAGAGCGTGAATCGTTCAGATGGTGGACGACGATCATGGGCGCAGCTCCGGTCCGGCGCCCCGTTGTGGGCCGTTGACGCGGCGTCCGTCCAGAGCCGGCCGCCGCGGCGGCCGGTTGAGTTCCTGCCCGCTTTCGCCCTAAGCCGCCTGCATGACCGACGCCGCCGAAGAGCCCCGCCTGACCTCACTCGCCCACGGCGGCGGCTGCGGCTGCAAGATCGCGCCCGGCGTGCTCCGCGACATGCTGGCCTTCACCCCGCAGGCGGCGCCCTTCGCCGATCTGCTGGTGGGGACCGAAACCTCCGACGACGCCGCCGTCTGGCGCCTCAACGACGACCAGGCCCTGATCGCCACCACCGACTTCTTCATGCCGGTGGTCGACGACCCCTTCCACTTCGGCCAGATCGCGGCGACCAACGCCCTGTCCGACGTCTACGCCATGGGCGGGACGCCGATCTTCGCCCTCGCCATCGTCGGCATGCCCGTCAACGTGCTGTCGCCGCGCACCATCGGGCGGGTGCTGCAGGGCGGCGCCGCGGCCTGCACGGCCGCCGGCATCCCCGTCGCCGGCGGCCACTCCATCGACAGCGTCGAGCCGATCTACGGCCTGGCCGTCATGGGCCTGGTCCACCCCGACCGGGTGCTGACCAACCGCGGCGCCCGCCCCGGCGACGTGCTGGTCCTGACCAAGCCGCTCGGCGTCGGCGTGCTCAGCGCCGCCTTCCGGCAGGACCGGCTCGACGGCGACGGCTACCGGGCCCTGAAGGAGACCACCACCCGGCTGAACAGCTTCGGCGCCAAGCTGGCCGGCCGTCCCGGCGTGCACGCCCTCACCGACGTCACCGGCTTCGGCCTGCTGGGCCACGCCCTGGAGATGGCCCGCGGGGCGGGCGCCACGGTCGAGATCGGCGCCGCCCCGCCGACCCTGCCCGGCGTGCGCGACCTGCTCGAGGCGGGCGTCCGCACCGGCGCCTCGACCCGCAACTGGGCCAGCTACGGGACCGAGGTCGACCTGCCGGACGGGCTGGAGCCGTGGCGGCGCGACCTGCTCACCGATCCCCAGACCTCCGGCGGCCTGCTCATCGCCGTGGCCGGGGCGGAGCTGGACGGCCTGGCCGCCTTCGCCCGCGTCAACGGGACCGGCTTCGACGTCGTCGGCCGGGTGGTCGAGGGCCCGCCCCGCGTCCGCGTGGTTCCATGATCCGCCGCACCACGGACCTGTCCCCCGCGGCCCGCGACGGCTTCGACGCCCTGATCGACGTGCGCAGCCCGTCGGAGTTCGCCGAGGACCATCTCCCCGGCGCGATCAACCTGCCCGTGCTCGACGACGCCCAGCGCGCCGCCGTCGGGACCGAATACGTCCAGGGCTCCAAGTTCGAGGCCCGTCGCCATGGCGCGGCCCTGGTCGCGCGCAACATCGCCGTCCACCTCGAAGGCCCCCTCGCGGCCGTCGGCGGCGGCTTCCGGCCGCTGGTCTACTGCTGGCGCGGCGGCCAGCGCTCGGGGGCCATGGTCGCCGTCATGGACCAGGTCGGCTGGCCGGTGACGGTGCTGGACGGCGGCTACCAGACGTGGCGGCGCCAGGTCGTCGCCGCCCTCTACGACGCGCCCCTGCCGCACCGCCTCGTCGCCCTCGACGGCCCCACCGGTTGCGGCAAGACGGCCCTGCTGCAGGCGCTCGCGGCCCGCGGCGTGCAGACGCTCGACCTCGAGGCCCTGGCCGCCCACCGCGGCTCGCTGTTCGGCGCCCTGCCCGGCGGCCAGCCGTCCCAGAAGGCGTTCGAGACGGCGCTGCACGACGCCCTGTCCCGCCTCGACCCCGCCCGCCCGGTGGTCGTCGAGGCCGAGAGCAGCCGTATCGGCGAGCGCGTGCTGCCGCCGTCCCTGTGGGCCGCCCTGACCGCCGCCCCGGCCGTCGAGCTTTCCGCCCCGACCGGGGCCCGCGTCCGCCGCATCGTCGCCGGCTACGGCGGCATCGCCGCCGACCCCGCCGCCCTCGACGACGCCCTGACCCGCCTGCCGCGCCACCATGCGAAGGCCGAGATCGCCGAATGGCGGGCCATGGCCGGCCGCGGCGAGATCGCCGCCCTCGCCGCGGCCCTGATCGAGGCCCACTACGACCCGGCCTACCGCCGCAGCGCGGCGTCGCGCCGACGCCCCGTGCTCCAGCGGCTCGACCTTCCCGACCTGTCTCCCGCCGCCTTCGAGGCCGCCGCGGCCGCCCTCGCGGAAACGCTCGACCGGATCGCGCCGTCCGCCTAGCTTCGCCGGATGACCCGCTCCCGCACCGCCGCCGTCCTGTCCTCGCTCAGCCTGCAGGTCCTGACGGCGCTCGTCGCCGGCCTCGCCGCCGGGGCCGCCGCCCAGGCCTGGGGCGTGCCGGGCGGGGCGGGGACCGTGGCCATGGTCGAGGGCGTCGGCCAGCTGTGGCTCAACGCCCTGCGCATGACCATCATCCCGCTGGTCTTCAGCCTGCTGGTCACCGGCATCGCCTCGATCGCCGACGCCGCCGCCACCGGCCGGCTGGCGCTGAGGGCGGTCTGGGTCTTCGCCGCCCTGCTGGTCGGGGCCACCCTCTACGGCGTCCTCGCCTCCCAGGGCCTGCACGCCCTGTGGCCGATCGACCCCGAGGGCGGCCGGCTGCTGCTGGCCGGCGCACACGGCGACGCCGCGGTGCGCGAGAACCTCGGCGGCGGCGGGCTCGGCGCCTTCCTGACCAGCCTCGCCCCGTCGAACCCGATCCGGGCCGCCGCCGACGACGCCATCCTCGGCATCGTGGTCTTCGCCATCGTCTTCGGCTTCGCCGCCACGCGCCTGCCGGCCCGTCTGCGCCAGCCGATGACGGTCTTCTTCGAGGCCGTGGCCGAGACCATGGTGGTCATCGTCCACTGGGTGCTGCGCGCCGCCCCGGTCGGCGTCTTCGCCCTGTCGCTGGGCGTCGGCCTGCGCGCCGGCCTCGGCGCCGCCGGGGTGCTGGGCCACTACATCGCCCTCGTCGTTCTCTCCCTGATCGGCCTGATCCTGCTCACCTACGTGGTGGCCGTGCTCTGGGGCCGGGTCGGTCTGCCGCGCTTCGCCCGCGCCGCCGCCCCGGCCCAGGTCGTCGCCTTCTCGACCCAGTCCTCGCTGGCCTGCCTGCCGGTGATGGTCGAGCGCGCCCGCGACCGCCTCGGCGTCTCGGCCGCCACGGCCGGCCTCGTCCTGCCGCTGGCGGTGGCGGTGTTCCGCATCACCTCCACCGTCGCCAACCTCGCCGTCTGCATCTACGTGGCGCACCTGTACGGCATCGAACTGACCCTGGGCGTGCTGATCGCCGGCTCCCTGACCGCCCTGGCCGTCAGCATCGGCACCGTCGGCCTGCCCGGCCAGGTCAGCTTCTTCGCCTCCATCGCCCCCATCGCCATCGTCATGGGCCTGCCGCTCGAGGTCCTGCCCCTGCTGCTGGCGGTGGAGGTCGTCCCCGACATCTTCCGCACCATCGGCAACGTCACCGCCGACCTGGCCGCCGCCCGCATCGTCGAGGGCCGCGACGCGACCGCCGATCCGGAGGCTGGGGCGGGGATCTAGGTCCGGGCCGGACCGGCCGGGGGCGCCGGTCGCCCGAACAGCAGCTCCGGGGTCATCTGCTTCAGCCGGTCCGCCGCCTTCATCAGCGCCTCCGCCTCGGCCGCCCGGCCCTGGCTGACCATCCACGCCGCCCGCCACATGGCGCACTCGTAGGCGACCTGCGGATCGATCCACGGCGGCATCGGCTCGGGCTCCGGCGGCGCCGCCCGAGCCGGGGGCGGCGGCCTCGTTGCGTCGGAGGCGCCGCGCACCGGCTTCAGGTCCAGCTGTCCGGCGATGCGGTTGCGGGTCCAGCCCTCCAGTCGCGCCCGCCGCCTCAGGTTGGACAGGCCGACGTCGAAGCGGCGGGCCACCGCCGGCGCCGGCTCCCCGGCGATGTAGGCCGCCTTCACCTGCGCCCAGGTCTCGGGCCCGCGGTACTTTCTCAGCCGATGGTGGTCCATGCGGCGAAGGTGGCGCCGGGATGCGTCAGATCCGGTCGCAGGCGCGGCGCCGGTTGTCGCCCTTGTCGCGCCGCCCCGTCGCCGCCGTCCACCCGCCCTCGCCCTCGCGTCCCCGCGATGTCGCGCAATATCGCGCCGGTGTCTCGCCGGTGTCGCGTCGCTTTCGCGGTCCCGGACTGGCGGGAGCGTCCGTCCGGCCCCCGTCCTGCGGGACGCGGACTGTTCAATGACTGTCCGGAATCGTCGCGAACTGACCGGCTGGGCCTGCTGCTCAGCCCGGTCGCCGCAGCAGCGCCTCGGCCGCCGTCACCGAGGCTTCGACGCCGGTGATCACCGACGGCCGCGCCTCGATCCGGAACAGCGGCGAGTGGTGTCCCGGCGCGTCGTCGACCGCCTCCGGCGCCGTGCCGCCGACGCTCATGTAGACGCCCTTCACCCCGCTCTCCGGGGTGACGAAATAGGCGAAGTCCTCCGCCCCCATGCCGGTGCGCGGCACCTCGATCAGGACGCCCTCGCCCAGGCTCTCGGCCAGGGCGGCGCGCACCCGGGCGGCGGTCTCCGCGTCGTTGATGGTGGGCGGCGTCGTCTCTGTGGCGGAACGGGTCACGGTCGGCAGGCGATCCTCGGGCACGCCCAGCGCCAGCGCCGTGTTGCGCGCGATCCGGTCGATCCCGTCCAGCAGCTGCTGGCGGACCTCGGGACTGTCCGAGCGCACCGTCAGCTGCAGGTCGACCCGGTCGGAGATGATGTTGTGCTTGATGCCGCCGTGGATGGCTCCGACCGTGACCACGGCGCCCTCCAGCGGATTGGTCTCGCGGCTGCGCAGCGACTGCAACGCCACCACGATGTGCGAGGCGACCAGCACCGGATCGACCCCGAGGTGCGGATAGGCCCCGTGCGTTCCGACGCCGTGCACCGCGATGTCGACGCTGTCCGAGCTCGAGGCGGTGATGCCCAGCGGCGCCTCGACCCGCCCCGTCGGCAGGTCGGCGGCGACGTGGAAGGCCAGCGCGTAGTCCGGCTTGGGGAAGCGCGCGTACAGCCCGTCCTCGATCATCGCCCGGGCCCCGAAGATGCGCTCCTCGGCCGGCTGGGCGACCAGCACCAGGGTGCCGGACCAGTTGTTCCGTCGCGCCATCATCTGCCGCGCCGTTCCGACCAGGGCGGTGATGTGCACATCATGGCCGCAGGCGTGCATGACCGGCTTCTCGACCCCGTCGGCGTCGACCTGGGTGACGGTCGAGGCGTTGGCCAGGCCCGACTGCTCGCGCAGCGGCAGACCGTCCATGTCGGCCCGGATCATCACGGTCGGGCCTTCGCCGTTGCGCAGGACGGCGACCACGCCCGTGCCGCCGACGCCCTCGGTGACCTCGTAGCCCAGCGCCCGCAGCTCCTGCGCCATCCGCGCCGCCGTGCGCACCTCCATCCCCGACAGCTCGGGATTGCGGTGGAAGTGGTCGAACAGCGCGCCCAGGTTCGCCTCGTAGTCCGCCTCGACGGCGGCCTTCAGCGCGGCGTCCTCGGCCGAGGCCGTCCCGGTCAGCAGGCCGGCGACGGCCAGGGCGATGAGTCCGGTGCGTGTCATGATGCGTCCCCTCCCACGAAGGAGACGACTGTAGACCGCCGCGACGGCATGGCAACGCTGGCCGGATCAATCCGTCGCGGACGGCCGCAGGCGGATCCGCCGGCGGGTCAGGCGTATCCCTGCACCGGCCGCACATCCAGCTCGCCGGCCTTGATGGCGGCGATGGCCTGCGCTGCGGCCACGGCGGCCGGAACGGTGGTGTAGTAGGGGATCTTCATCATCAGCGCCGTGCGACGCAGCGAGAAGCTGTCCTGCAGCGACTGCTTGCCCTCGGTGGTGTTGATGACCAGCTGGACCTCGCCGTTCTTCATCGCGTCGACGATGTGCGGCCGGCCCTCCAGCACCTTCTTCACATGCCCGACCGGCAGGCCCTGCTGCTCGAGGAAGGCATGGGTGCCGCCGGTGGCGATCAGGCTGAAGCCTTCGGCCAGCAGGGCCCGGGCGGCGTCCAGCACGAACGGCTTGTCGGCGTCCTTGACCGAAACGAAGGCGCAGCCGGAGACGGGCAGAAGCGTGCCGCCGCCGATCTGGCTCTTGGCGAAGGCGCGGGCGAAGGCGGGGCCCAGGTCGGCCTCGCCGTCGCGCCGCCAGTCCAGACCCATGACCTCGCCGGTCGACCGCATCTCCGGCCCCAGCACCGTGTCGACCCCGGCGAAGCGGGCGAACGGGAACACCGCCTCCTTGACCGCGATGTGGTCGTAGGTGCGGTCCTTGAGGCCGAACGACGCCAGCTTCTCGCCCGCCATCACCTTGGCGGCGATGGCGGCGACCGGCGCGCCCATGGTCTTGGCGACGAAGGGGACGGTGCGGCTGGCGCGCGGATTGACCTCCAGCACGAAGATGCGCGGGCTGTCGCTGTGCGGCTCCTCGATCGCGAACTGCACGTTCATCAGGCCGCGCACCTTCAGCGCCCGCGCCATCGCCTCGGTCTGGCGCTTCAGCTCGGCCACCGTCTCGGCCGACAGGGAGTAGGGCGGCATGGAGCAGGCGCTGTCGCCCGAGTGCACCCCGGCCTCCTCGATGTGCTCCAGCACCCCGGCCACGAAGACCGTCTCGTCGTCGCACAGGGCGTCCACGTCCACCTCGGTGGCGCGGTTCAGGTAGTGGTCGATCAGCACCGGGTCGTCGCCCGAAACCTGCATGGCCTCATGGACGTAGCGGTCCAGCTGCTCGCGGTCGTGCACGATCATCATGCCCCGTCCGCCCAGCACGTAGGAGGGGCGCAGCACCACCGGATAGCCGACTTCCTCGGCCTTCTGCGCGGCCTCCTCGGCCGAGCGCGCCAGCCCGTTCGGGGGCTGCATCAGCCCGATCTCGTGCAGCATCTGCTGGAACCGCTCTCGGTCCTCGGCCAGATCGATCGAGTCGACGCTGGTGCCCAGGATCGGCACGCCGTCGGCCTGCAGCGCGTGCGCCAGCTTCAGCGGCGTCTGGCCGCCGAACTGGACGACGACGCCCAGCAGCTCGCCCTTCGCGCGCTCGACGTCGATCAGCTCCAGCACGTCCTCGGCGGTCAGCGGTTCGAAGTACAGCCGGTCCGAGGTGTCGTAGTCGGTCGACACGGTCTCGGGGTTGCAGTTGACCATGATCGACTCGACGCCGATGTCGTCGAAGGCGAAGGCCGCGTGGCAGCAGCAGTAGTCGAACTCGATCCCTTGCCCGATCCGGTTCGGCCCCCCGCCCAGAATTATCGCCTTCTTTCTGCTGCTTGGGTCCGCTTCGCAGGCCGGAACCTGGCCCAGGGCGCCGGTCTCGTAGGTCGAGTACATGTAGGCCGTGGCGCTGGCGAACTCCGCCGCGCAGGTGTCGATGCGCTTGAACACCGGCCGCACGCCCAGCGCGCGGCGGGCCTTGCGCACCTCGGCCTCGGTCGTGCCGGTCAGCTGCGCCAGCCGCGCGTCGGAGAAGCCCTTCGACTTCAGCCGGCGGAACTCGGTCGCCTCCGTCGGCAGGCCCTGCACGCGGATGTGCCCCTCGGTGCGCACGATGTCGGCGATCTGGCGCAGGAACCACGGCTCGTACGAGCAGGCCGCCTCGACCTCCTCGACGGTGAGCCCGTGCCGGAAGGCCTGGGCGATGACGCGGATGCGGTCCGGCGTGGGTTGGCCCAGGGCGCGCAGCACCGCCGCCTTGGCCGAGGTTTCGTCCTCGACGTCGGCGACGCCGTCGATCTCGACCTCGTTGAAGCCGGTCAGGCCGGTCTCCAGCCCGCGCAGGGCTTTCTGCATCGACTCCTGGAAGGTGCGGCCGATGGCCATCACCTCGCCCACCGACTTCATCGAGGTGGTCAGCAGCGGTTCCGACCCCGGGTACTTCTCGAAGGCGAAGCGCGGGATCTTGGTGACGACGTAGTCGATCGACGGCTCGAACGAGGCCGGCGTGACCTGCGTGATGTCGTTCTGGAGCTCGTCCAGGGTGTAGCCGACGGCCAGACGGGCGGCGACCTTGGCGATCGGGAAGCCGGTGGCCTTCGAGGCCAGGGCGGAGCTGCGCGACACACGCGGGTTCATCTCGATGACGACCATGCGGCCGTCCTTCGGATTGATCGCCCACTGCACGTTGGAGCCGCCGGTCTCGACCCCGATCTCGCGCAGCACGTTGATCGAGCCGGTGCGCATCCGCTGGTATTCCTTGTCGGTCAGAGTCAGCGCCGGGGCCACGGTGATCGAGTCGCCCGTGTGCACCCCCATCGGGTCCACGTTCTCGATCGAGCAGACGATGATGCAGTTGTCCGCGCGGTCGCGGACCACCTCCATCTCGTACTCCTTCCAGCCGAGCACGCTCTCCTCGATCAGCACCTCGGTGGTCGGCGACAGGTCCAGCCCGCGCTCCACGATCTCGCGGAATTCCTCGACGTTGTAGGCGATGCCGCCGCCGGTGCCGGCCAGCGTGAAGCTGGGGCGGATGATGGCCGGCAGGCCGACGAAGGCCAGGGCGTCGTCGGCCTCGTCGATGTGGTGGATGGCCTTGGACCGCGGGCTCTCGAGGCCGAGCTTGTCCATGGCGTCGCGGAATTTCTGGCGGTCCTCGGCCTTGTCGATGACCTCGGCCTTCGCCCCGATCATCTCAACCCCGTGCCGGGCCAGCGCGCCCGAACGCTCCAGCGCCAGCGCCGTGTTCAACGCCGTCTGGCCGCCCATGGTCGGCAGCAGGGCGTCCGGCTTCTCGGCGGCGATGATCTTCTCGACGATCTCGGGCGTGATCGGCTCGATGTAGGTGGCGTCGGCCACCTCGGGGTCGGTCATGATCGTGGCCGGGTTCGAGTTGACCAGGATGACCCGGTACCCCTCGGCCTTCAGCGCCTTGCACGCCTGCACGCCCGAGTAATCGAACTCGCACGCCTGCCCGATCACGATCGGCCCCGCCCCGATGATCAGGATGGACTGGATGTCGGTCCGCTTGGGCATGGGCAGCACTCGCGCGCGCGAACCCGGCGCAGGCGAGCGGCCGGCGCGGGATCGGTCGGGTTGTCGGTTAAGCGGCCCGTCTAGAGAAGGGGCGGGCGGGGAGCAAGGTGAAATGCGGTGTCCCCGACGGCGCGAAATTGTGACCTTGGCGCTACGCTGCCACGCTCGAGGCGACGCTCAACCAGACTTAGAGGCTTTGGGAACACACTGTCGCCTCAATCGGCTGCCCGGTAGGCGGTTCATCGGCGGAATTGTGTCCGTGAGATTGTCTGCGGCCAATCTTCGACGCTAGCCTGCCGTTCAATCATAAGTGCATCAGGATATCATCGATGACATTGCGCAAGCGACTCCGCGACACCTCCGCCCTCGCGGGACTGGCCGCCGTTCTCATCGCCGCTCCGGCGTTCGCCCAGGAGCCGAGCCCGCAGCCGAACGAAGACCAGGATGAGGCGTCGGAGCTTGGCGAGATCGTCGTCACCGGTTCGCGCATTCCGCAGAACGAGTTCACCAGCCCGTCGCCGATCCAGGTCCTGACCGCCGAACGCGCCGAGCAGCGCGGCCTGAGCGACACCGCCCAGCTGCTGCAGAGCTCGACCCTGGCCGCCGGCTCGCCGCAGGTGAACGCCACCATCTCCAGCGCCTTCGTGACCGACGGCGGCCCCGGCTCGGCCACCATCTCGCTGCGCGGCCTCGGCGCCAACCGCACGCTGGTCCTGCTCAACGGCCGCCGCGCCGGCCCGGCCGGCACCCGCGGCGGCGTCTCGGCCTTCGACCTCAACGTCATCCCGCAGTCGGCCATCAACCGCGTCGACGTCCTCAAGGACGGCGCCTCCTCGATCTACGGCTCCGACGCTGTGGCGGGAGTCGTCAACCTGATCACCGAACGCGCCCGCGACGGCGGCGAAATGTCCGCTTTCGCCAGCGTCCCCTTCGAGGAAGGCGGCGAGCAGTTCAACATCTCGGGCTCGTTCGGGAAGACCTTCGACCGCGGCTACCTGAACTTCTCGGCCGACTACTACCGCCAGGAGAAGCTGGCCGCGGGCGACCGCGACTACCTGTACTGCCGCAACCAGTACGTCTTCGAGCCGGGCACCAACACCCGCGCCGACCGCATCGACCCCCGCACGGGCCAGCCGCAGTGCACCGACCTCACCTGGGGCCAGGTCTACGTCTACGGCGCGGACTTCTCGGGACGCGCCGGCCGCTTCCAGTATGACTACGACGGCGACCTCGGGAACTACATCCCGGTCAACAACGGCAGCGCGGCCTATCCGACGGCGCCCGCCGGCTTCTACCTGGTCAACTACGACCCCGCCTCGCGGGCCGTGGTCAACAACCTGCACCCGTTCGCCCTGGAAGAGTCGATCGTTCCGGAAACCGAACGCTACACCGCCTTCGTCGAGGGCGCCTACGAAGTGGGCGGCGGCGTCGAGGCCTATGCGGAACTGCTGCTGAACCGGCGCGAGAGCCGCACCGACAGCTACCGCCAGTTCTGGAACTACACCTACACGGCCAACTTCTGGGACTACTATGGCAACCCGGGCGGCCTGGTTGGCGACCCGCTGACCGGATTCACGGGCCTGAACCTTCTCAGCGCCACGCCGATCACGGACCACTTCGACCAGTCGCAGACCGTCGACTACACCCGCCTCGTCGGCGGCCTGCGCGGCGACTTCCGCGGCTGGAAATGGGACGTCTTCGCCCAGTACAGCCGCTCGGACGGCGACTACACCTCCGACGTGATCCTGCAGGACGCCGTCGACTCGACCAGCTTCAAGACGAGCTCGTGCGTCGGCACCAACCTGCCGGTCAGCGGCCGTCCCTGCATCGACGTCGACTTCACCGATCCGCGCTTCCTGGCCGGCGACCTGACGGCGGAAGAGCGGGCCTTCCTGTTCGACACCGAGACCGGCAACACGGTCTACGAGCAGTACTACCTGGAAGGCGGCATCGCCGGCACGCTGTGGGAGCTGCCGTCCGGCCCGCTGGGCATGGCCGCGGGCTTCCACCTGCGCAAGGACGAGATCGTCGACACCCCCGGCGCCGTCACCCTGGCGGACAACAGCTGGGGCCTGTCCGGCGCCGGCGTCACCGAGGGCGAGGAGACCACCAACGAGGTCTACGTCGAGTTCGCGGTGCCGCTGCTGGCCGATCTGCCGTACGTGCAGGGCCTCGATCTCTCGCTGTCGGGCCGCTACACCGACACCGACACCTCGGGCGACGCGACCACCTACAAGGTCGGCCTGAACTGGGCGGTCAGCGACACGATCCGCTTCCGCGCCACCCACGGCACCTCGTTCCGCGCTCCGGCCCTGTTCGAACTCTACCTCGCCGACCAGACCAGCTTCATCGGACAGCGGAACATCGACCCCTGCCTGAATCTCGACCAGCGCGTGGCGGACGGCACCCTGCAGACGACCGATCTGATCTACGTGAACTGCCGTAACCCGGCCGGTCCCGGCGGCGGCGTGGCGGGCGACTTCACCGGCGGCGTGTCCTCGGCCGAGGTCGTCACCGGCGGTGGTCTGGGCGTGCTCGAGCCGGAAACCTCGCAGGCGACCGTCATCGGCGTGGTTCTCACTCCGCCGGAGAGCAACCTCAGCATCGCGGTCGACTACTTCGACATCAAGATCGAGGACCAGGTCGACGTGCTGGGCGCCGGCGGGATTCTGGCGGCCTGCTACCTGTCGGAGAACTTCCCGAACGATCCGATCTGTTCGCAGTTCGACCGGAACCCGACGACGAGCGCGATCGACCAGGTTCGCGACAGCTACCTGAACGTCGCCGAGCAGAACAACCGCGGTCTGGACTTCACCACCCGCTGGTTCCACGACTTCAGCTGGGGCACGCTGAGCCTCGACAGCCAGACGACGTGGACGCTGGAGTCGAACCAGTCGACCTTCGCCGACTTCGGCACCGACTTCCTCGGCGACATCGGCAACCCGGAACTGGTCGGCAACATCAACGCCACGGTCTCGCGTGGTCCGTGGACCGCCTTCTGGGGCTTCGACTGGATCGGCAACCAGGACAACCGGCCTGACCGCATCCGCAACGGCCAGTCGCTGTTCCAGGTGATCGATGGCCGCACGACCCAGATCAAGGCGGACGCCGAGTTCACCGGCTTCCACAGCGTCTCGCTGACGTACGAGTCGGACGGCGACGGCTGGGCCGGCGGCTGGACCCTCTCGGGCGGCATCGCCAACCTGTTCGACGAGCTGCCGCCGGCGGCGTCGTCGACCGCGGTCGGCACCCAGGGCAACTCGATCCTGGCGTCGCAGTACACCGAGGCCTACTACGGCCGGCGCGCCTTCGTGCGCCTGTCCAAGTCGTTCTGATCAGTAACGCTTGACTGACCGGAGGGGCGGCGGAGAAATCCGCCGCCCCTTCATCATGTTCATCGTGCGCCATGGCGCACGGCACTGGCGGCTCCGGCCGCCGCGAGGCGACCGTATGGCGATCATCCGAGGCATCAAGGACACCCTGGACGAGAAGGTTACGGCTTTCCCGCAGGTCCCGCTACGCCAGCCCGTGCTGGTCAACAGCATTCCCAAGGGCGGCACCCATCTCCTGCGCAACATCCTGCGGATGTTCGTGCCGGTGGCGCAGCATCATGACCGGGACTTCGTGCAGATCCCGAACATGCATCTGCACCTGGACGCCTTCAATCCGCACGCCCCGCGGCTGGCCGCCGGCCACCTGCTGTTCAGCGATCAGTCGCTGGCCAACATCCGCCACGCGCGACATATCCTGCTCGTTCGCGACCCCTACGACTGGGTTCTGGCGCGGGCCCGGTTCTTCGTCTCGGAAGAGTTCGATCAGGAGAACATCCAGCACCTGAAGACGCCCGGCCTCTACAGCGCCGAAGCGATCCTCAACATGATGATCTTCGGCATCCACCAGAAGTCGCCGGCGCTCATCGACATCTACACTCACAACGCTGCGGCCTGGCTCGGCACGGGCGTGCATCTCGTCCGCTACGAGGATGCGGTCCGCGCCGTGACGTCCCTCGAAACGGATGAGGCCGAGACCTTCTTCGCCGACCTGCTGGACGCGGCCGGCATCGATCGGCCCGGCGACTGGCGCGAGCGCGTCGAGATCGGCGCGGACCGGAGGCTGAGCCGCACGGCGCGGGAGAACCTCAAGCTGCCCGCGGGACTGGAGTTCCCGGCGACCTTGCCGGAGACCCAGCGGCGGCTCGTCGACTTCCATGCCCCCGGACTGCGGGCCCTGCTGGGCTACGCCTGACCGGTCCGGGCGCCGATCCAGCCGGGGAGGTCGTCGATCCGCTCGAGGACTGCGAAGCGGGGATCGTTCTCGGGCGCGTCGGCCAGTTCATGCGCCCAGGTCACGGCGTAGGGAATGTGGACGGCCCATGCGCCGGCGGCGAGCGCCGGCAGCACGTCGGACCTCATCGAGTTGCCGACCATGACGGCTTCCGCGGGGCCAGTGCCGTGCCGGTTGAAGATCCGGTCGTAGGTGTGGGCGTGCTTCTCCGAGACGATCTCGACCGCGGCGAACAGGTCGCCAAGGCCTGAGGCGGCCAGCTTGCGCTCCTGGTCCATCAGGTCGCCCTTGGTGATCAGGACCAGGCGGTGGCGCTCGGCGAGAGCCGCCAACGCCTCATCCACGCCCGGCAGCGTCTCCACCGGGTGGGAGAGCATCTCGCGGCCGGCCGCCAGGATCTCGCGCACGACGGCCGGAGACGCCTGTCCGCCGGTTAGCTCCATCGCCGTCTCTATCATCGACAGGGTGAAGCCCTTCACCCCGTAGCCGTAGAGCCGAAGATTTCGCTGCTCGGTCGCCGACAGTCGCGCCTCGATCTGCGCCCGGTCTCCATGTTCCGCCAGCAGTTCGACGAACCGGTCGTGCGTCAGCCGGAAGATCGTCTCGTTGTGCCAGAGCGTGTCGTCGGCATCGAGCCCGATGGTCGTGATCTTCATCGGCGCTCCATGCCCGTGCGAGCCACCCCATGCAAGCCGCAGGCCGGGCCCCCGGAACGCGTCGTGGTGAACGGGCGCTTGACCATGTTTGTCAGGGAAGCGTTCGCGAACTGCAGGCATGCTTCCGGGTCTTTCCCGGGGGGCCGTCCACAGGAGTCGGTCATGGGATTGTCTACGGAGCGGCCCGAACCGGTCCGGCCAGATGCAGAGCGGACCCGCGATACGACGAGGGCCGTCGCTGCGGCCGAAAGCGCCAGCTATGCGCCCCCCACGCCGTCCGGAGCCCGGCCGGCGCCCCCGCGCCGCGGCTACGCCGAGGCTTACGAGAGCGTGACCTTCACGGTGGTGACGCGGGCGCAACGCGAACTCACCGTCACCCTCGCGGCGCAGCCGGTGTTCGACCTCGGCCGGTCGACGCCGGTGGCCCGTCGCGTCCGGCGGATGGTCCGGCACCAGGGCGGCGAGCGCGCCCTGCTGGGCCTGGGCCGGCGGACCATCGAGCCGGTCGACCTGCACCGGATTGACCTGATGACGCTGCGGGAGGGCCTCGGCCTGCTGCGGCTCACGCCGCGGGACAGCGGCGTCTTGCCCGCCTACTGGCGGACGGTGGCGTCGAGCCGCGGCCGCTTCGCCCTGCTGTGCACCGAGCTTCAGCACGCCCGGGCGCCCGGGGCCCTCCTTGTAGAGGTGCTGGGCGGGATCGAGCAGGCGCCGCCAGATGCCATCGCCGAGGCCATCAGCCACTTCGAGACGGCCGCCCAGGGAGTGGTGCTTCACATCGCGCCGGATGCGGCGGCCGCGCAGCGGCTGTGCGGCGTCGGCGCGCGCTGTCTGGCGATCGACTTTGCCGGCGTCGAGCATGAGCACGCGCGCGACTGGCGGGGCGCGGCAGCGCTCATCCAGGCGGCGCGCAACGCCTGCGGGCAGGTCCTGCTGCTCAACCTGAGACCCGATCGGGGACTGGCGGCCCACGCCGCCGGCGCCACCCACGCCGTCTTCGCTGGCATGGATCCGCTGAGCGTCTGATCCTGGTTGACGGGGCGGGGCGTGGCAGGCCTCCTGCGTTCATGCAGACGACCTTGCCCGCGCGCCTCTACCATTGTCCCGACGCGTGGCGGCGGGAAAGGTCCGCAGTGTACCAGCGGGCCTGGTTGTTCCTCGGGCACGAGGGCGAAGTCCCGGCCGAGGGCGACTGGCTGGCGAGCGCGATCGCAGGGATGCGCCTGCTGATGGTGCGCGGCCGGGACGGCGCGCTGCGGGTGTTCCACAACGTCTGTCGGCATCGCGCGGGGCCGCTGGTGCAGGGCGAGCGCGGCCGCTGCGAGGGGGAACTGGTCTGCGCCTACCATGGCTGGCGCTACGCCCTCGACGGCCGGTTGCGGGCGGCCACCGGGTTCGGGACGGCCGACGGCTTCGATCCGCGGGAGCACGGGCTGTTCGAGGTGAGATGCGCCACCTGGCGCGGGCTGGTGTTCTTCAACCTCGACGGGGAGGCCGCCCCGCTGGAGGACCACGTCGCGCCGCTGGAGCGACTGCTGGCGGAGCGCGGGCTCAGCCTGCCGGAGCCGGCGCTGCGGCGGACGCATGAACTCGCCTGCGACTGGAAGGTCTATGTCGAGAACTATCTGGAGGGCTACCACATCGGCGCGGTGCATCCGGTGCTGGCGGAGGAGCTTGGCGGCGCCGAATACCGCGTATCGGTTGAAGGCGAACTGGTGGTGCAGGAAGCCGCGGGCGTGAACGATGGTCCGCAGGCGGGAGTGTGGGGCTGGCTGTGGCCGAACCTCGGGATCAACGTCTACCGGGACGGGGCGATGCTCGAGCGGATGACGCCGCTGGGGGCCGGTCGCACCCGACTGGACTACCTGTTCCTGGCCGACGGCGGGGAGGCGGCGCTGGGCGACGCCGTCAAGGCGTCGGATCGGCTGACTGCGGAGGACGCGCGCATCTGCGAGGCGGTGCAGGCGAATCTCTCGGCGGGCGCCTATGATCGGGGCGTGCTGAGTCCGCGGCACGAGTCAGGCGTGGCCTGGTTCCAGTCCCGCATCGCCGAGGTTCATGCATGAGCGACGTCGCCCGTCCCGTCCCCTTGCCGGAGGAGCCGCTGGCGGACCGGCACAAGCTGGGCTGGGGGCTGGCCGCGCTGGTCGTGGCGGGCAACATGATCGGCTCCGGCCTCTATCTGCTCCCCGTCAGTCTCGCCCCCACCGGCGGCTCATCCCTGATCGGCTGGCTCGTGGCCGCGGCGGGTGCGGCGACCCTCGCCCTCGTCTTCGGGGCGCTGGGACGTCTCCAGCCCGACGCCGACGGTCTGGCGGGATTCGCCGAGCGCGGTCTGGGCCGGTACGCCGGCTTCAACGTCTCGCTGGCCTTCTGGGCGGCCTGTCTCGTGGGCAATGTGGCCGTGGCGGTGGCGGCGACAGGCTATCTCGGGTTCTTCTGGCCCGTGCTCAGGGATCCGGTGGCGGCGACCTTCTGCAACCTCGCGATCATCTGGACGGCGACGATCGCCTACATTTTCGGAACCCGAACCGCGTCGTGGCTCGCGGCCGCCGCTCTCGTGATCGGTCTGGTCCCGATCGCCATCGCCGTGGTGGCGGGCGCCCGCGCCTTCGACCCGGCCCTGTTCGCCGCCTCCTGGAGTCCGTCCGGCGCGCCTCTGTTCGAGTCCGTGCCGGCCTCGCTGGCCATCATCTTCTGGGCCTACCTGGGCGTCGAGAGCGCCGCGGCCCTGTCCCGCCGGGTCCGCAATCCCGGGCGGGACGTCGGGCGCGCGTCTGTCGCCGGCGTGGGGCTGGCGACGGTGGTCTACGTCGCCGCGACCGTGTCGGTCTTCGGCGTGATCCCGCTGGCGGACATCGAAGCGTCCTCCAGCCCCTACGCCGATCTGGCGCAGCGGGTGTTCGGCGGCTCCATCGCCGGGCTCGTGGCGGTCTGCGCCATCGTCAAGACGATCGGCACGGTCGGCGGCTGGGTCATGATGGGCGGCGAGACGGCCCGGGCCGCGGCTCGCCACGGCTATCTGCCGTCGGGCTTTGGCGCGGGCGACCGGACGCCGGTCGCCAATCCCCTGCTGGGGGCCGCCATCATGAGCGTGGTCACCGTCCTGTCCGGACAGCCCACCCTGGGCGGGCAGTTCGGCCTGCTGGTGGGCGTGACCTCGGTCCTGACGCTGGTCGTCTACGCTGTGTGTTCGGTGTCCCTGTTCCGGCTGGCGCAGCGTCCGCGCACCCGGATCACCGCCGGCGCGGGACTGCTTTTCGCGGCGGCGGCGATCGCCTTCGCGGCGCCCGGGTACGTCCTTCCTTCGGTCGGTTTCTTCGCGCTGATGCTCGTCGCCTGGTTCGGCGTGGTGCGCCGTTCCGCGCGGCGCGGTTGACCCGGAGCCGGGCGACGCCTAACGACGCCGCCGTTTGCTTGCCGGGATTCGGCTGTATGGAGCGCCCATGACCGAGAAGCTGCTTCCAGGGGTTACGGGCGTTCTGGCGCTGGCGGACGGGACCGTCCTGCAGGGGCTGGGCTGCGGCGCCGTGGGCCGGGCGCTCGGCGAGGTGGTCTTCAACACCGCCATGACGGGTTACCAGGAGATCCTGACCGACCCGTCCTACATGAGCCAGATCCTGGCCTTCACCTTTCCGCACGTCGGCAACACCGGGGTGAACGTCGAGGATGTCGAGCAGATCGGCGGCGGCGCGGAGACCTCGGCGCGGGGCGCGATCTTCCGGGACCTGCCGACCGATCCTGCGAACTGGCGGGCGGACGACGGTTTCGACGGCTGGATGAAGCGCCGGGGCGTGGTTGGTCTGGCCGGGGTCGACACGCGCGCCCTGACCGCCCGGATCCGCGACTCCGGCGCGCCGCACGCCGTGATCGCCCACGATCCGGAAGGCCGCTTCGACCTCGACGCTCTGGTGGCGCAGGCGAAGGCGTGGAGCGGGCTGGTCGGGCTCGACCTCGCGAAGGACGCCACCACCCTGCAGTCGTTCGACTGGAACGAGGGCCTCTGGGACTGGCCGGAGGGCTATCCGCGGGTCGACGCCAAGGATCGCTCGGTGGTCGTGGTCGACTATGGCGTGAAGCGCAACATCCTGCGGGCGCTGGCCTCGACGGGGGCGAAGATCACCGTGGTCCCCGCGACCACGACGGCCGAGGAGATACTGGCCCGCAATCCCGACGGGGTCGTGCTGTCGAACGGGCCCGGGGATCCGGCCGCCACCGGCGAGTACGCGGTCCCGGAGATCCGCAAGCTGGTGGAGAGCGGCAAGCCGGTGTTCGGCATCTGTCTCGGCCACCAGATGCTGGCTCTGGCCCTCGGGGCGAAGACGGTCAAGATGGAGCAGGGCCATCACGGGGCCAACCATCCGGTCAAGGACCTGACCACCGGCAAGGTCGAGATCGTATCGATGAACCACGGCTTCACCGTCGATCGCGACAGCCTGCCGGACGCCGTGGTCGAGACCCACGTCAGCCTGTTCGACGGCACCAACTGCGGCATCGCGCTGAGGGATCGACCGGTGTTCAGCGTCCAGCACCACCCGGAGGCGTCGCCGGGGCCGACCGACAGCCTCTACCTGTTCCAGCGCTTCGCGGATTCGATGAAGGGCTGAACCCGGTCAGGGCAGGGGAGCGAAGCTCTTCTGCTCGCGCAGGGCCGAAGCCTTGCGGATCGCGACAGGAGCGGCGTGAAGCCAGTAGGCTGCGTCGTCGAGCCGGTTGCTGCGCCGGCGCTCGACGCCCCGCAGACGTCGCAGGGCGGCGTTCTGGAGGAGCCGCGCGTGCAGGGCGCGCGGCGGGAGGTCGGCGATGGGCGGGGAGCCGGGGACGGCGACGGCGTCGGGGCCTTCAGGCTCCACCGCCGGACGGGCGACGGCGACGAACATGTGATTCTCGCTCCCGGGCGGGTTTGCGTTCTTCGCCGCGTCGCCGCCGGACCCCGCGCCGTTCTGGAGCGGACGTATGGTTAATCCACAGCCCTTGTGGATAGTTCCATAGAAAAATGTCCGGAATCAGATGGTTATCGGCCGGGTTTCGCCTTCCTGGTTAATGAAAGGTAAATCGCCGCTTTTGGCTGAGTCGCGCGCTATAAGGCGGTCGTGCGCTTCGACGAACGCTTCCTTGAGGAACTGAAGGCCCGCCTTCGGCCGTCCGACATCATCGGGCGGACGGTGAAGCTCAAGCGGCAGGGGCGCGAGTACGTCGGCCTGTCGCCCTTCACCAAGGAGAAGTCGCCGAGCTTCTTCGTCAATGACGACAAGGGCTTCTTCCACGACTTCAGCTCCGGCAAGCACGGGGACGTCATCAGCTTCCTGCAGGAGACGGAGCGGCTGAGCTTCGTCGAGGCGGTGCAGCGGCTGGCCGGGGAGGCGGGCATGGCCCTGCCGGCGGAGGACCCGCAGGCGGCGGAGCGCGAGCAGAAGCGGCAGGGGCTGTCCGACTGGATGGACCTGGCCCAGAAGTGGTTCGCCGCCAACCTGCGCCGCTCGGCCGGCAAGGCGGCGCGGGAGTACCTGGAGCGCCGGGGCCTGCCCGAGGACCAGTGGGAGCGGTTCGGGCTCGGCTATGCGCCGAATGACCGCGAGGCGCTGAAGAGCGCGCTGATCCAGCGCGGCGCGAAGCCGGGGGAGCTGGTCGAGGCCGGGCTGCTGATCGCGCCGGAGGGGGGCGGCAGCCCCTACGACCGCTTCCGCGACCGGCTGATGTTCCCGATCCTCGACGCGCGCGGGCGGATCGTCAGCTTCGGCGGCCGGGCGATGAACCCCGACGATCGGGCCAAATACCTGAACGGTCCGGAGAGCCCGCTCTTCCACAAGGGCGCGACCCTGTACGGCCTCCCGGAGGCGCGGCGCATCCTCGGAGCCGAGAGCAGGTCCGACCAGGCCGTCGTCGTGGTCGAGGGCTACATGGACGTGATCGCCTGCCAGCGAGCCGGCATCCCGGCCGTGGCCCCGATGGGCACGGCGTTGACCGAGGAGCAGATGGAGCGGCTGTGGCGCGTGTCGCACGAGCCGGTGCTGTGCTTCGACGGCGACGCCGCCGGCCGGCGGGCGGCCTACCGGGCGATCGATCGGGCCCTGCCGCAGCTGAAGCCCGGCCGCTCCTTCCGGTTCGCCCTGCTTGAAGGCGGAAACGATCCGGACGACATCCTGCGCGAGCGCGGCGCGCCGGCGCTGCGGCAGGCGCTGTCGGCGACGCGCCCGTTCGCCGAGGTGCTGTTCCAGAAGGAGGCGGAGGCCGAGCCGCTGGACACCCCCGAGCGCCGGGCGGGATTCAAGGGCCGCCTGCGGCAGGCGGCCTCGGCGATCCAGGACCGGGATCTGGCGGAGCAATACCGCCGGGAGCTGTTCGACCGTTTCGACGCCCTGTTCCCGCCGCGGAAGCCCTCGTCGGGAGGCGGCGGCGCCGGTCCCGGAGGCGGTCGCCGCTTCGGCCCGCCGCCGGTGCTGGGGCAGACGGCGGAGGGAGCCCAGGCGATGCAGTCGCTGAGCCGCGCCATCGAGCCGGTCGCCGCCGCCCTCGCCCATGGCGCGGTCGACGATCCGGAGCGGATGGACGACCATCTGGAGGCGATCGCCGCCCACGGGTTCGGCGACAGGGCGCTGGACGGTCTCGCACAGGAACTGGTGCGCCTGCGCTTCTCCGGCCAGGACCTTGACTCTGCTGCGCTCCGTCGCCATCTGGCGCAATCGGGTCATGACGTCTTGATGCGCGAGGTCGAGAAGGCGGCGGCGAAGTCCGGCGCGCCTTTCCTGGCAGCAGACAAGCCCCTCGCCGAGGCGCGGATCCGTTGGTCGCAGGCGTTCGACGCGCTCACGCGCGTCGCCGCCCTGGAAGACGCCCTGTCTTCGGCGCGCACCGTGCCGGGGCAGGACGAGGCGTTCCGCAGGCTGAAGGCCGAGCGGGACGCGCTTCGCCGTGCGATCAAAACCGGAGAGATTTGGGAAGACAGCGCGAGTTCGTAACCAACGACCTCGCCACGTGTTGTATTTGGCGGCGGGCCGGACCAGCCCTCCACCCGGAGAAATGACTGAATGAGCGCCCAGACCGAGACGCAGGAAGCCGAAGTGCAGTCCGACGGCCCGCTGCTCGACCTCACCGACGCCGGCGTCAAGAAGTTCATCAAGCAGGCCAAGACGCGCGGCTATGTGACGATGGAGGAGCTGAACAAGGTCCTTCCGTCGGAGGAGGTCACGCCCGACCAGATCGAGGACACCCTCGCCATGCTGAGCGAGATGGGCGTCAACGTGGTCGAGGCCGAGGAGGACGCGCAGGAGCAGCAGTCCGAGGGCGGCGAGGTCGCCGAACGCGCCGAGACCGCCGTGGCGGAGACCCCCGCCAAGGCCGCCTACGACCGCACCGACGACCCGGTGCGCATGTACCTGCGCGAGATGGGCTCGGTGGAGCTGCTCTCCCGCGAGGGCGAGATCGCCATCGCCAAGCGCATCGAGGCCGGTCGCGACGCGATGATCTCGGGTCTGTGCGAGAGCGCCCTGACCTTCGAGGCGATCATGGTCTGGCGCGACGAGCTGGCCAACAACCGCATCCTGCTGCGCGAGGTGATCGACCTCGACGCCACCTACGGCGTGCTCAACCCGTCTTCCCTGCCGCACAACCAGCCGCCCGCCGGCGAGGCGCCGGCCAAGGAAGAGGGCGGCGAGGAGAAGCCTGAGGGCGACGAGGACGACGACGACTTCGACGACGGCGGCGGCATGTCGATCTCGGCCCTCGAGGCCGAGCTGCGCGACGGCGTCATGGAGGTGCTGGACGCGATCGCCGCGGACTTCGGCGCCTTCCGCAAGCTGCAGGACAAGCTGGTCGAGGCGCGGCTGAAGGGCGAGACCCTCAGCGCCAAGGACCAGAAGGCCTACGACCAGCTGACGGCGGACATCTCCGGCCGGCTGAAGACCATGAAGCTGAACAACAATCGCATCGAGGCGCTGGTCGAGCAGCTCTATGCGATCAACAAGCGACTGATGGGTCTGGAAGGCCGGCTGCTGCGCCTGGCCGACAGCTACGGCATCTCGCGGCCCGAATTCCTGAAGGCCTATTTCGGCCGCGAGCTGGACCCGAACTGGGCCGAGACCGTCAAGGACATGGGCGTGCGCTGGACCAAGTTCAGCGAGAACGAGGCGGCCCAGATCGCCCAGATCCGGGGCGACATCGCCGCCGTGGCCACCGAGGCCGGCCTGCCGATCGACGACTACCGCCGCATCGTCCAGACCGTGCAGAAGGGCGAGCGCGAGGCCCGTCAGGCCAAGAAGGAGATGGTCGAGGCCAACCTGCGCCTCGTGATCTCCATCGCCAAGAAGTACACCAACCGCGGCCTGCAGTTCCTGGACCTGATCCAGGAGGGCAACATCGGCCTGATG